>Ga0307376_10000412_pt1 | contig 53456 bp, 46 predicted proteins | sample TR2MG_FD_202536 | JGI IMG/M metagenome (GOLD analysis project Ga0307376, IMG submission 202536) | Soil microbial communities from Risofladan, Vaasa, Finland - TR-2 | ecosystem: Environmental > Terrestrial > Soil > Coastal area > Acid sulfate soil | place: Finland: Risofladan, Vaasa | collected...
GGCTCGGTCGCGGGTTTGGATTTCAGCGTGCTGTCCAGACCGACGACGACCGTGAAGCACTCGCTCACGCCGAGGGCTTGCAGGCTCTTCTCTATGACCAGCCGCGGATTATTGCTGACGACAGCCAAGGCGAAGCGCCCCGCGAGCCGGCGCAGCGTCTCCCCGAGGCGAGGATCCCGACCCAGCCAGGCGGCCGGCTCTATGCTCTCCTCGCGCCAGCGGACGCTCGTCTCCATGTCGAAGCCGAGCGAGGCGGACAGGTTGCCGAGCGAGGTCGGCGGCAAGCCCGCGGCGCGACGTTCGGCGCGGAGCCGCGCGACCAGCTCCGCCGCGGCCTCTGCGCCCATGCCGAGCGCGGAGCCGAGGCGCCCCACGAGGACGTCTTCCTGAAACTTCGCGTAGCCGGGATTGGTGTACAGCGTATTGTCGAGATCGAAGACGAGGCCTTCGATAGACCTGGCGATTGAAGCGTCAAGATCCGAGGATTGAGCATCGTCGCCGAGCCGCGGATCCGCCCCCCGGCGGAAGAACCTCATCTGTCGAAGGCTATGCCGTAGGGAAGCGGCTCGTCCCCGGAACCGGGGCCCGCCGGGGCGCCGTGGCCGCCGCCGGGCTTGGCATGGACCGCGGCGATGCCCGCCATGCGATCGAGCTGCTTCTTGATCCGTTTCGCGACAAGCTCGCGGTTGTCCAGCATGGAGGACAGCGAGCGGTTGTGATGGAGAATGCTGATGATCTGCGCGAAAAGCCCCGTGCAATCGGCCTGGACGTACCATTCCTTCTGCAGCAGCTCGCGATGATGGACGGCGTTGGTTCCGATGATGCGGTGGAAATATCCCAGCTTGTACGCCGCATCGAAATCTTCGATGGCCGATCCGGAGAACAAAGGCAGCGAGACCGCGCAAATCACCCGCTCCGCGCCCATCTCTTTGAGATTCTTCATGCCTTTGATCAGCGTCCCGCCCGTGCCGATCATGTCGTCGGCCATGAAAACGGTCTTGCCGCGAACCTCGCCGAGAAGCCTCATTTCGGAAATATTGCTGTCGGCGGCGTTCTTCGTAACCTTGGAGTAGTCCCGTTCCTTATAAAGCATAGCCAGCGGCCGCTGCAGGGCGTTCGCGTAGAACTTGTTGCGGTCCACCGCGCCGGTGTCGGGAGAGAGCACGACGAGGTCCTCTTTCGAGATGTCCACGACGCCGATCAGCTTCTCTATGATCTGCAGCGAGGCATGCAGGTTTTCCAGCCTGAGCTTGTCGAAGGTGTTTTCGATTTCCCTGCTGTGAATGTCGAGCGTGATGATTCTCGACACCCCGAGGTTCTCGAACATCTGCCCCACGCGGGCGGCCGTCAGCCCTTCGCGCCCCTTCTTCTTATGCTGCCTGCCGTAGGGGTAGGTGGGAAGCACGAGGTTGATGCGCTCGGCTCCGGCTTGCAGCGCGGCGTCGATCGTCACGAACAGGGAAAAGAGGTGGTCGTTCACCGAGAGATAGCGATGCACCGATCCCTCGTTGAAGGATATGGGCTGATGGTTTTCGACGTCCTGGAAGATGTACAGATCCTTCCCGCGGACCGAATCCAGAATTTCGGTCTTCACTTCTCCGTTGGGGAAGGAGGTGTGCCGGGCGTTGATCTTGAATCGAGGCGGCCTGTATTGGTTGACATTGCCGGGCAGATAGAGCAACCCCGACTGGATATCGTTGTCGAAATTGATCTTCCTGGTCACCAGTTCCTGGGAAATATGATAGCGCGAGGCGAGCACGGCGCTTTTCCGGTCGAATCGACGCTTGTAGATGCCGGCAAGCCTTCTGACGACTTGATTGGCGAAGGCCTCGGCGCCGGGACAAGTAAGAATCCCGAGCTTCGTCGGATCGGAATAGCTCATGCGGAGTACCTTCAATGGAGAGGGGCTTGCCTTGAAACTATACCTCCTGCGGCCCGCTGTCAATGCCCGGCGATTCGCTCCCCCTCGCTCGGCAGGCCGGCCGATTCAAGATTCCTCGAATAAACGATGATGTCATCGCGCCTTGTCCAGCCCACCGCCGACCAGAACGCCGCTCCGAGCTCGTTGCCGGTTATGAGGAAAAGGTGGCATTTCTCGATGCCCGCGACCGCCAGGGCCTCGAGGCAGGCCGAAGCCAGCCGGGCCCCCAAGCCTTTGCGCCGCAGCTTAGGATCCACGGCGAGATGATACAGATAGCCTCGGCGCCCGTCCGATCCGCAGAGGGCCGTCCCGACGAGCTCACCGCCGAGCTTGGCGGCGAAGGAAAGGCCGGGGTTCCGCTCGAGGAACGAAGCGATGGGCTCTCGCCGATCCGCTCCGGTCAGGCCCATCCCCGGGGTGCGACTCCATAGAGCGAAGGCTTCCTCGTAATCCCCGAGCGTAAACGGCAGGATCTCGAACTGTTCTTCCATAGCGCTTCCTAACTCCGCTCGAACAGCAGATATCCTTCTTCTATCCGGGACGAAAGGGACTTCTCCTGGACAAGCCAGGCCAGGTAGGACCGGACCGTCGATCCGAGCAGGACATACTGCGTGTGCGTAAGTTCGATGTGGAAATGGGCTGCGAGTCCGGCCAGCACCTTCTCCGAGGTCGCTGGGGCGGCGCAGGCCTCGACGATATACGAGGCGATTTCGAGGATCTTCGCCCTGTTCACCTGCACGAGCGCTCCGACATCCCTCGTCGGCGGAGCGTGGCTGGGCACGATCCATTCGGCTTCGAGGCCGGCCAGAGTGTCGAGCGTCGCGAGGAACGCGGCCACATCATACAGGTAAAAGACATGGTATTTGGCGAGTATCTCGGGCGAGGCCATCGTGTCGGCGGCGAAAAACACGCTGTCGCTCGTCATGAACCCGGCCATGGCGAGGAAATGACCGGGCAGAGGCAAGGCCCGCACCTCGCTGCCCGGCAGGAGGCAGGGCGGAGCGATCACGTCGGTTACGCGGGAGGCCTCGGCCATGAGGAATTTGTGCCGCAGCGAGGGTAGGGGAAAGCCGCCCCAGAGGTAGCTCGGCTCGAGCCTCGGCTCCTCGATGAAAGCCGCTTCGGCCGCCGTCGCCATGATCCTGCACTGGGTGCGCGCCTGGATGAAGGCGTTGCCGCCGCAGTGATCGGCGTTGGAATGCGTGTTCGCGATACCCCTGATCCTGAGACCGGCCGACTCGCAGGCGCGGAGCAATTTCCTGCCCGCGTCGCCGTCGTTCCCCGAATCGATGAGCAGGGCCTCGCCCTGACCCGTTTCGACGACGCCGACATTGGTCGGCCCCCGCACGATCCAGGTCTGCCCGGCAAGTCGTTCCAGTGTCAGCGCGGCCATCGACAGTCCTTCCGCCTATTCGACTTCAGATTTTTCCTACGGGTGCGGCATAGAGGGCGAAACGCTCCTCTCCATCCAGGCCCAGGTAGCGATCGAGCTTGTCTTGGCTGTAGGCGCCGATGGCACAGGTGCCCAGCCCCAGGGACTCGCAGGCCAGGTAGAGATTCTGGCAGGAGTGCCCGGCGTCGAGGGCGATGAGCTTATGGGAGGCGACGGAATATCGCCACTCGGTGCGGTAGGGAACGGCGGCCCAGATGAAAACGAGCGCCGCGTTCCAATATTGTCGATTGAGCGCGGCATCCAAGGCCGCCGGGTCGGACTCCTCGCGTACCAAAGCGAGCTCATGCTCAAGCGGCAGGTAGCGATAGAGTCCCGCCGTCAGATCCCCCACGCGCGCGATGTAGAGGTAGAGGTCGAGGGGGTGCCGCGCCCCGGCCGACGGCACGGTCCGGAAAGAATACTTGGGCTTGGCGTCCTTTACGCCCTGGGCCGCCCAGAGCAAGAAAGACAGTTCTTTCAGGCTGATCCCGTCCGGACTGTACTTGCGGCGGCTTTTCCGCCCGGACAGGAGCGAAAAAAGCGAGCCCTGTCCCGAATCCCGGGAATCGGGGGGCGGCAGTTTGTAGGTTCGAAGCTCATCCGCGACCGGATCTTCCTGCACGGGAACGGGTACCCCGCGGGCCTGATCCGTTTCGATGCTGTCCAGCCGTTCCCATCCGGCCTTGAGAAAATTCCTTCCGTCACGAAATTCGTCGTTCATGAGGTAAAATCCTATCGAGGCGCCTTACTCGGAGGAGGAACCCTCTTCCTTGGTCTCGGATTCTTTGTCTTCCTCGTCTGTCTGATCGCCCTCGGCCTGCGGTTCTTGCTTGGCCGCGGCTCTTCTCAGAATCTTCTCTTCTTTTTTCCGCTTCTTCTCGAGTTCCTTCCGGCGTTTTTCACTGCTGTACTGGTTTGGACGTGACATTTTGCTCCTTCTCAAGGAGGGGAACAACCTCTCCTCTCTTTATTCTACCATATTAAATCGTCGCGCGCGAACCCCAAAAAACGAAGCCTTGGTTCGGTAGCTGCCGGTTCTCGGTTTTGGCAGGCTACTCGAACGTCGCGCTATTTATAGCTCCGAGCCGCCGCTACGGCTTTGCTCCACGAAGCAAGCAGACGCGCGCGGCGCTCCGTGGCCATTTCGGGCAGGAATTCCCGTTTCTGGCGCCAATTCCGTTCGATATCCTCGAGGCCGCTCCAGAAGCCCGCTGCGAGCCCGGCCAGATAGGCTGCGCCTAAGGCGGTTATCTCCCCGACCTCCGGAAGAATCACTCGGCGATTCAGAATGTCTGCCTGGAACTGCATCAGGAAATTGTTGGCCGAGGCGCCGCCGTCGGCCTTGATGAACGGAATCTCTCCGCCGAAATCCTTTTCCATGGCGGAAAGCAGGTCGCTCGACTGGTAGGCTATCGACTCGATGGCCGCGCGCACGAAATGCGCCTTCGTCGTTCCCCGCGTTATGCCGACGACCGTTCCCCGCGCTTCGGAATCCCAGTAGGGCGCGCCCATGCCTACGAAGGCGGGCACCAGGAAGACCTCGCCCGAATCCTCCACCGAGCGCGCGAGGCTTTCGCTCTCGGCCGCGTCGGACAGGAGACCCAGCTGGTCCCGCAGCCACTGCACGACCGCTCCGGCGATGAAGACGGAGCCTTCGAGCGCGTAGGTGTAGCCCTTGCCCAGGTCCCAGGCGACCGTCGTCAAAAGATTGTGGCGGGAAGCGACGGGGACGGCGCCCGTGTTCATCAAGGTGAAGCAGCCGGTCCCGTAGGTGTTCTTGGCCGTGCCCGGCGTGAAACAGGCATGGCCGAACAGCGCGGCCTGCTGGTCTCCGGCACAGCCCGTGACGGGGATTTCCGCGCCGAGCAGCTCCTTTCCTACGAGCCCGAAATCTCCCGAGCTGGGGACCACCCTGGGGAGAATGGCCTCGGGGATATTGAACAGGCGAAGAAGCTCCTTGTCCCACTCGCCACGGTGAATATTGAACAGCAGGGTCCGGCTCGCATTGGTGGGATCGGTGAGGTGCCGTCCCGTGAGCTTGTAGATCAGCCACGAGTCGATGGTGCCGAAAAGCAGCTCGCCTCGTTCGGCCCGGGCGCGCAGGCCCGGCAGCTCTTCGAAGAGCCACATGAGTTTGCTGCCGGAAAAGTACGGGTCGAGCACGAGGCCGGTCTTCTCACGGACCGTATCGGCGAGCCCCCTGCTTCGCAGCTCCTGGCAAATATCGGCCGATCGGCGGCACTGCCAGACTATGGCGTTGTACACCGGCTTTCCGCCGCTTCGCTCCCAGAGGACGGTAGTCTCCCGCTGATTCGTGATGCCGATCGACGCGATCTGCCCGGCCTCGATCTGAGCCGCCGCGATGGCGGCCCGGGCCGCGGCGAGCTGGGTCGTCCAAATTTCTTCGGGATCGTGCTCGACCCAGCCGGGCTTCGGGAATATCTGCCGGAAGGGAATCTGGTTGAGACCGATGACCATGCCGTTTTTGTTGAATACGATGGCCCGGGAGCTCGTCGTGCCCTGATCCAAGGCGAGAATATACTTTTCCTTCATCGGAATTCATCCTCCTGAGCGTGTACGCGGCGAATTATATGACGGCTCCCGGGAGATGTAAAACGCGTTCGGGGCCGCCGAGCGGGGACTGCCGCGCTAGAAGCCCAGCCTAAGCCGAATCCCGACTCCCGCCCGCATCCCCGCGGCCATATCCGCGTAGCTGTTCCGCGGCTCGTCCGCCCTCGCCCCATAGCCCTCGAGGACGAACTCGGCATAGACGCCCCACTCCTCGCCTGCGGCGCGGAAGCTGATCGGCGTCCACACCGCCCCCATCGTGGCGGCGAAGCCGCCTCCGGCGACGTAGTGCCGCGAGACGCCGTCCACGTCGAGAACGGGATCCCCCAGGGTGAGGGCCGGGCCCATGAACACTCTGAACTTCTTTCCGAAGCCGAGCGAAATGTCCGCGGTAATCCTCGTCACGCCGAGAATGCCGTCATATTCCGGCCGAAGCTCCAGGCCCGGTTCCATGCCGAACAGCGGATAGGCCACCAGCAGCGAACCCGAGACCCCGCGCGCAAGCGAGGTCGCGCCCAGGCTCGGGCCCAGCCCCGCAGACACCAGGATGCCGAGATACTCCGCGGGCGGGATGAGGCGTCCGGCCCCGGCGTAGGCGCGCCGCCAGTAGGGATCGGACAAGCTGGACTCGATGACCCCGGTGGGATTGCCTTCGGATGCCGCGTTGATGAACAAACCCTCTCCGACATAGATGCCCACGTGGGCGATCGGCCCCGTAGTGTTGAAAAAAACGAGATCCCCGGGCTGCAGCTTGTCTTCGGGAATCGGCTCGCAGAACTCGTACAGCTCTTGGACGGTCCGCGGCACGGACAGCCCGATGGCCATCCGGTAGGAGCGGAACACCAAGCCGGAACAATCCATGCCCGATCGCTCGGTGCCGCCGTAAAGGTAGGGCGTCCCTTCGAACCCGAAAGCGTCGGCGACGACCCTGGCCCGGGCGGCCTTGGGGGCCGCGACCTCCAAGGGCGCCTGTGCCGCAAGGCCCAGGCCCGAGAGAAAGAGGAGGAGCGACAGGGCCCGGCGGGCTCCGGCGAGGGAAGGGGCCCTCTTTTCGCGGGATCGCATGACCGGATCACCATACCGCAGGTTCCGCGAGGACGGAAAGGCCGGATGCCGCAAGCGGTTTCCACTTGATTTGCGCGGCCGTTATTATGATACTAACCTTGTAAAAGACAGAATGCCTTTTGCGACACCGCCGATTTGATCCCTATTGCGGGCGGTTAAGAAATGCACGCTAAAAAGGAGGCCCTTGTGCATTCCCCTTTCACAGACCTTCAGGCAAACGTCTCTCCGAACCCGTCTTTCGATTTCCGGGTCAAGGATCTTTCCCTGGCGCCCTGGGGCAGGAAAGAGATCGAGATCGCGGAACTGGAAATGCCCGGACTCATGGCGCTTCGCGCCCGCTACGGCGCGTCCAAGCCTTTGGCCGGAGCGCGCATCACGGGCAGCCTTCACATGACGCTGCAGACGGCCGTGCTCATCGAAACCCTCGCCGAACTGGGGGCCGAGCTTCGCTGGGCGAGCTGCAACATCTTTTCCACCCAGGACCATGCCGCGGCGGCCGTCGTCGTCGGCAGGAACGGCAGCGCCGACTCCCCCCGGGGCCTCCCCGTATTCGCCTGGAAGGCCGAAACCCTGGACGAATACTGGGAGCTTCTCGACCTGGCGCTTCGCTTTCCGGGAAACAAGGGACCCAACCTCGTCGTGGACGACGGGGGCGATGCCTGCCTCATGCTGCACCTGGGGCTTCAGGCGGAGCGCGATCCCGCGATTCTCGATCGGCCGAGCTCCAGCGAGGACGAGACCGCCCTCATTCGCAGGCTCAAGGCGATTCGAGAGCGGGAGCCCCGCAGATGGGAGCAGGCGACCGCCGAGTGGTACGGCGTCTCCGAGGAGACGACCACCGGTGTCCATCGGCTCTACCGCATGGAGAAGGAAAAAACGCTGCTCGTTCCGGCCATCAATGTCAACGATTCGGTCACCAAGAGCAAGTTCGACAATCTGTACGGATGCAGGGAATCGCTTCTCGACGGCATCAAGCGCGCGACGGGAGTCATGATCGCCGGCAAGAAGGCCGTCGTCTGCGGCTTCGGCGATGTGGGCAAGGGCAGCGCGGAAAGCCTCCGCGGCATGGGCGCCCGCGTCGTCATTTCCGAGATCGATCCGATCTGCGCCTTGCAGGCCTCGATGGCGGGCTACGAAGTCGGCCCGATCGACGAGCACGTGCGGACCGCGGACATTTTCGTCACCGCCACGGGCTGCATCGACGTGATCAGCTCCAAGCATCTCGCCCTGATGAAAGACGGGGCCATCGTCTGCAACATCGGCCACTTCGATCACGAGATCGATGTCGCGGGACTCAAGATGATCCCCGGCATCCGCAAAGTCGAAGTGAAACCCCAGGTCGACCGTTGGGTATTCCCCGACGGCAGGGGCATCCTCCTCCTCGCCGAAGGCCGGCTCGTCAATCTCGGCTGCGCCCAGGGTCACCCTTCCTTCGTCATGTCGGCCAGCTTTTCGAACCAGGTGCTCGCGCAGATGGCGCTGTGGGCCGATCGCGCGACCGCGCAGCCGGGCGTCCGCGTCCTGTCGAGGAAGCTGGACGAGGAAGTGGCGCGGCTTCACCTGGACAAGCTCGGCGTCAAGCTCGCCAAGCTCGACGAGCGCCAGGCCGAGTACCTCGGCCTTTCCCCGGAAGGTCCCTTCAAGACCGATTCCTACCGCTACTGAAGGCGATCCGCTCATACCGCAAGGAGTTTTTTCATGATTGATAAGCGCTACCTCTTCACCTCGGAATCCGTCGGAGAAGGACACCCCGACAAGCTCTGCGACCAGGTCTCCGACGCCGTGCTCGACGCCTGCATCGCCGACGATCCGGATAGCCACGTCGCCTGCGAATGCTACGCGACCACGGGAATGATCCTCATCGGCGGAGAAATCACTACCAACACCTACGTCGATGTCCAGAAACTCACCCGCGACGTCGTTCGGGAGATCGGCTATACGGATCCCGACTATGGGCTGGACTACGAATCCATGGCCGTCATCACCACTATCCACGCGCAATCGCCCGACATCGACCAAGGCGTCGCCGGCCGCGGGCTTCAGGAGTTTGCAGGCAGACAGGGCGCCGGCGATCAGGGCATGATGTTCGGTTTCGCCTGCAAGGAGACCCCCGAGCTCATGCCGGCTCCCATCATGTTCGCCCACAAGCTCCTGCAGAAAGCGAGCGAGCTGCGCAAATCCAAGGCCATCTCTTGGCTGCGGCCGGACGCGAAGAGCCAAGTGACGCTCGAATACGACCACCACGCGCCGCTCCGCATCGACACCGTCGTCGTTTCGCACCAGCACGATCCCGATATCCCCTATGAGACCATCAAGGAGACCATCATTGAAGAGATAATCAAACCGGTGCTGGAGCCGACGGGACTCCTGGGCAAGGACGTGAAATGCTTCGTGAACCCCACCGGCCGCTTCGTCATCGGCGGCCCCATGGGCGACACGGGACTCACCGGCAGGAAAATCATCGTCGACACCTACGGCGGCATGGGCAGGCACGGAGGCGGGGCCTTCTCGGGCAAGGACCCCTCGAAAGTGGACCGCTCGGCGGCGTACATGGCGCGCTACGTGGCCAAGAACATCGTCGCGGCGGGTCTCGCGGAGCGCTGCGAAGTCCAGCTGGCCTACGCCATCGGCGTTCCCGATCCGGTGTCGATCATGATCGACACCTTCGACACGGGAACCGAGCCGGAACACATCATCGCCAAGGCCGTCCGCGAGGTTTTCGAGCTGGACCCCGCGGGAATAATCCGCTCGCTCGACTTGAAGAAGCCGGTCTACCAGCGGACGGCCGCCTATGGCCACTTCGGGCGCGACAGCTTCACCTGGGAGCGGACGGACAAGGTGGCGGCGCTGCTCAATGCCATAAAGTAGCGGCGGAACGGCATCTCGGCGGCCCGGGCGGAAGGCTGACGCCGCCGGCCTTCCGCACCGCGCCGCACCGATCTCGCGGCGCCTCACCGATGCCACGCCGCACTGCACCGCGCCGATCTCGTGGCCCCGCACCGCGCCGCGCGGCGGCGCCCCAAAGCGGGAAGGGGAATCCGCCCCCGCGGCTTCCGAAATCGCGAGCTAGATCTTCGAGCTGTATTCCTTGATCGTCCGAATCAAGAGCTGTATCGAGGACTCCAGATTGGGATCCAGCTTGAGCCGCTCGTCGATCTTCTGGCAGGCGTGCATCACCGTCGTATGATCCCGTCCGCCGAACTCGAAGCCCAATTCGGTGGTGGAATACTCGGTGATCTCGCGCGCGATGAACATGGCGATCTGTCGCGGAAAGGCTATGTTCTTGGTGCGCTTCTTCCCCTTCAAATCGTTGTATGAAAGTTTGTAATGGTCCGCCACGACGCGGAGAATGTTGTCTATGGTCACGTTCCCGTGTTTCGACTGGCTGAACACGTCCTTGAGCTGGTTCTGCGCGATCTCGAGGGTGATGTTCTTGTGGACGAGCTCCGAATAGGCGACCAGCTTGGTCAGGGCCGCCTCCAGATCGCGGACGTTCGTCGAGATGTTCTTGGCGATGATTTCGATCACGTCGTCGGGAACCGTGATCGGGCCCGCTTCGATTTTCTTCTTCAAGATCGCGCAGCGCGTCTCGAAGTTGGGCGGCTGCAAGTCGACGTTCAGGCCCCGCTCGAACCTGCTTCGAAGCCTGTCAGAGAGGTTTTTCAGCTCGGAGACGGGCCGATCGCAGGTAAACACCATCTGCTTGTTGCCGTCGTACAGCGCGTTGAAGGTATGGAACAGCTCTTCCTGGCTTCCCAGCTTGTTCTGAAGAAAGTGGATATCGTCGATCAGCAGCACATCGACATAGCGATACTTGTTCTTGAAGTTCTGCGTCGTCTTGTCGTGGATCGACTGGATGAACTCATTCGTGAACTCTTCCGCGGTGATGCAGATGATTTTCATCTTGCTGCTTTCCGCCCAGACCCTATTGCCGATCGATTGCATGAGGTGCGTTTTGCCCAGGCCGACTCCTCCATAGATGAGAAAGGGGTTGTACGAGGTCCCCGGGTTTTTGGAGATCGCCAGGGCTGCGTTGGCCGCAAACCCGTTGTTGTCGCCTATGACGAAATTTTCGAAGGTGTAATCCAGTCGCAGCTGCTGGTGTTTGCCTCGGTCTTTCCTGGGCTCTTCCCTTTCGCCGTGCCGAGCTCCGGCCTTGGGGCCGGGCGCAGGCTCGGCCGTTGCGGCTCGTGCCTGCTCGCTGTTTTTCGAATCCGAAAGCGAGGGTTTGACGACGACGAATTCCAGGGCCAAGGACTTTCCCGTCAATTCATACAGCTTCGTCTCGAGGAACTTCTGGTACTGCCTGATGAGCTGGTCCCGGTAAAAGCTGGAAGGAACGCGTACGACGATGGAGGATTCGGTCGACGAGTCGTACTCGATATTGAACCACATGGCGAACTCATGCTCGCCGAGTTCGGCCTTGGCCTGATTCATGGCTTCGTTCCAGAAAACGCTATAGTTCCAGCTGCTCATTGCGAACTCCCCCCGAGAAGCTGTCCTGTATACACAAGTTATCCACAAAATAGCAATACGCTAAAATAGCCTTACTTTTCCAGTCTGATTGGCAAATCTCTAAAATTCACCTTTACCACCACACGTTCATATAGTAGTCTCATGTAATTCGTTTACAGTCAATGAAATACATATAGCTGCCCGATGCGGACTATTTTCGCTGCGAGGAAGGATCAAGCTTATTGATTTCCGCACAAGGTATTGGGGAATAATGCACAAGTTGTCCACAAGGTGGATATCATCGCTCGACCCCGGCAAAAACCACTTATCTTTACTAATAGCCGCATTCCGAGTATACTCGGGGTATCTGCGCTGGCAAGAGCCCACCTTAGAAAAATAGGAAATCCACAGGGTTTTTCCTTGATCGGAGTCCGCTCTTTGCCGGTTGCCGGCTAGGTCGACGCCTAGAACCTGATGTTTCAGGATCTTAACCATCTTCACTGGATCAGCCATGGATTCAACCTATTCCGCGAATAGTATTCAGGTCCTAAAGGGACTAGAGGCAGTACGCAAGCGTCCGGGAATGTACATCGGGTCGACGAGCATCGATGGATTGCATCATCTTGTGTACGAAGTTGTGGACAACTCCATCGACGAAGCCCTCGCCGGCTACTGCTCCGACATTGTCGTCGTGCTCGAAAAAAATGACATAGTCCGGGTAGAGGATAACGGGCGCGGCATTCCGGTGGACATCCATCCGGACGAGGGCGTCTCGGCCCTTGAACTGGTCATGACCAAGCTTCATGCCGGAGGCAAATTCGACAAGAAAAGCTACAAAGTATCCGGAGGACTTCACGGAGTCGGCGTTTCGGTCGTGAACGCCCTCTCCTCCTGGTGCGAGGCCTTCGTTCATCTCGACGGCAATCTCTATTTCCAGAAGTATCTCACGGGCATCCCCGAAGAAAATGTCAAAACGCTCGGTCCCACGGATCGGCGAGGAACAGTGATACGCTTCCAGGCCGATGCCTCGATATTCGAAGAGACGGTCTATTCCTTCGATGTGCTCTCGAACCGGCTTCGGGAACTCGCTTTCCTCAATAAAGGTGTGCGAATCGTTCTCATAGACGAGCGGCTTTCGACCCCCAGATCGACGGAGTTCAAGTTCGACGGCGGCCTGAAGCAGTTCGTCGAGTACCTCAATAAGAACAAGACGGTCTTGCACAAGGAACCGGTCTACCTTCTGGGCACGCGCGACGACGTGGAGATCGAGGTCGGCCTTCAGTACAACGACAGCTTCAACGAGACGATGTTCTCGTTCGTCAACGGCATCAACACCAGGGAGGGCGGGACGCACCTCATCGGTTTCAGGTCCGCTCTTACGAAGACGATCAACGATTTTTTCAAGAAATCCAAGCTCGCGAAAAAGCTCGACGAAACCCTTTCGAGCGATGATGTCCGCGAGGGGCTGACCGCCGTGCTTTCGGTGAAGGTCATGGATCCTCAGTTCGAGGGGCAGACCAAGGGCAAGCTGGGGAATTCCGAAGTCAAGGGAATAGTCGACAGCTTCTGCACCGAACAGCTGACCTTTCTCTTCGAAACCAATCCCGACATCGTCGCGGCGATCCTCGACAAGACCGTGCTCGCCGCGAAGGCTCGGATAGCCGCGCGGCAGGCGCGGGAGATGACCAGGCGTAAGTCCTTTCTCGAGAGCGCCGGGCTCCCGGGGAAATTGGCGGACTGCCAGGAAAAGGATCCGAGCCGCTGCGAAATCTACATCGTAGAGGGCGATTCGGCAGGCGGCTCGGCGAAAATGGGCCGGGATCGCGCCTTCCAGGCCATCCTGCCGCTCTGGGGCAAGATGCTCAATGTCGAGAAAACCCGTCTCGACAAGGTCATCACGAACGACAAGCTGCAGCCCATCATCCAATCCCTCGGCGCGAATGTCGGCCCCGATTTCGATCTTTCGAAGCTCCGGTATCACAAGGTCATCATCATGGCCGATGCCGATGTCGACGGTTCGCACATCAGGACGCTTCTCTTGACCTTCTTCTATCGCTACATGACCGAGCTGCTCGAAAAGGGACATGTCTACCTCGCCATGCCGCCGCTCTATAAGATCACCTTCGACAAGCAGATACATTATGCGTACGACGATTCCGAGAAAGACAAGCTCCTCGCCGGCAGCGGGAAAGATCCGGAAAAGGTAGCCATCCAGCGCTACAAGGGTCTCGGTGAAATGAATCCGGATCAGCTCTGGGAGACGACCATGGATCCGGCGCGGCGCAACATCACCCGCATCACCATGGAGGACGCGGTCCAGGCCGAGGATATCTTCACGACGCTCATGGGCGAGCAGGTCGAACCGCGCCGCCAATTTATAGAAGAAAACGCGTTGTACGTTTCCAATCTCGACGTTTAAGGATTCGCTGCAATGGCAGAGCTTACCGGTAAGGTCATTCCCGTCCCCATCGAGGACGAGGTCAAGACAGCCTATCTGAATTATGCGATGTCCGTCATCGTGGCGCGGGCGCTGCCCGATGTCCGCGACGGGCTCAAACCCGTTCACCGGCGGCTCCTATTCGCCATGGACGAGCTGGGGCTCCGTCCCAACGCGGCGACCAAGAAAAGCGCCCGCATCACCGGCGATGCCATGGGAAAGTACCATCCCCACGGCGACCTCTCGCTCTACGACGCGCTGGTGCGGATGGCGCAGGATTTCTCCTTGCGCTATCCCCTCGTGCAGGGGCAGGGCAATTTCGGCTCGATCGACGGCGATCCTCCGGCGGCGAGCCGCTATACCGAGGCCCGCCTTTCCAAGGTCGGCGAGGAGATGCTCGTCGACCTCGACAAGGACACGGTCAATTTCGTCCCCAACTACGACGAGTCCTTGAAGGAACCCTCGGTTCTGCCTTCGGCCTTCCCCAATCTCCTGGTCAACGGCTCGTCGGGAATAGCGGTAGGCATGGCCACGAACATGGCCCCGCACAATCTGACGGAGATAGGCGAAGCCATAGCCGCCTATATCGGTGATCCGGAAATATCGATCGATGGCCTGATGCGGCATGTCTCGGGCCCCGATTTCCCCACCGGCGGCATTATTTTCGGCCGTCGAGGGATCAGGGAAGCCTATATGAACGGGCGAGGCAAGGTCATCGTCCGCGGCAAGTTCCAGATCGAGACGATGAAGGGCGGGCGCGAGCAGCTCGTCTTCACGGAGATACCCTACGCGGTCAACAAAACCACGCTGATCACCCGGATCGCCGACCTCGTTCGCGAAAAGACGCTGGACGGCGTCTCGGATCTCCGCGACGAATCGGATCGAGAAGGGCTGCGCATCGTTCTCGAGCTCAAAAAGGGCGCCGTCCCGAAGCTGGTCCTGAATAGGCTCTTTGCGCATACGCCGCTTCAGACGAGCTTCGGCATCATCAACATGGTCATCGTGGACGGACGGCCGAAGCAGCTCGGGCTCAAGGACCTCATCCTTCATTTCGTCAGGCATCGTGTCGAGGTCGTGACGCGGCGCGCACGCTTCGAACTGAAAAAGGCCGAAGAAAAAGCCCACATTCTCCGCGGCTTGGTGATCGCCCTCGCCAACATCGACGAGGTCGTGCAGATCATCAAGACCAGCCCGGACACGGATGCGGCCAAGCAGCGGCTCGAGCAGCGCTTCGGCTTGGATGCCATCCAATCCCAAGCCATACTCGATATGCGCCTCGCCCGCCTGACCAGCCTCGAGACGAACAAGCTCGAAGCCGAGCTCGCCGAAACCGAAGCGAGGATCGCCTATCTGAAGAATCTCCTGTCCAGCGAAGCCGGCATTCGGGCGGTGGTGAAGCAGGAGGTGCTGGATATCGCCAAGAAACACGGTGACGCTCGCCGCACGGAGATAGTCGCCGACGAGGTCGAGCAGATAAATATAGAAGATCTCATCAAGCGCGAAGAGATGGTGATCCTCATCTCGAACAAGGGCTTCGTGAAGCGAGTTCCCGGCAGCGCCTATCGTTCCCAGGGCAGGGGAGGCAAGGGCTCCAATTCCGCTTCGTTGATGGAAGACGACTTCCTGGAGCAGCTATTCATTGCCAACACCCACGACTACCTGCTCTTCATCACGAGCGAAGGCAAAGGCTACTGGCTCAAGGTACACGAACTGCCCGAGGCCTCGCGGGCGGCGAGGGGAGCGCACATCAAGGGCCTGCTCGCCATTTCTCCCAACGAGGAAATATCCGCGGTCGTGGACTTCACCGATTTCTCCGACACCGAATACCTGCTCATGGGAACGCTCCGCGGCGTGGTCAAAAAGGTGGCGACGAGCGACTTCACCAACGCGAAGACGAGGGGGATCATCGCCATCAATCTCGACGACGGCGATCGCCTGGTCTCTGCCTGCCTGACCTCCGGAACCGATGAGGTGGTTCTGGTCACCAGGAAGGGTCAGGCCCTGCGCATGACCGAGGAAGACGTCCGCGTCATGGGGCGCGCTTCCCGCGGCGTCACGGGAATCAAGCTCGAGAACGACGACGAACTGACCGCCATGCTCCGCGTCTCTGCGGAGGAGCGGATGCTCGTCCTCAGCGAGTACGGTTTCGGGAAACGGGTCGAGTTCGACAACTTCTCGACCCACGGCAGAGCCACCCGCGGGCAGATAATCTACACGCCCGAGGAGAGAACGGGCGAATTGGTCGGTGCCATCACGGTGAGCGATGCGGACTCAGTCGTCGTCATCACCTCGCAGGGCAAGACCCTCAAGATCGCCGCGGCCTCGGTGAGTATTCAAGGAAAGGGCGCCAAAGGCGTTCGCATCCTCAACATCGATCGTCCTGATTTCGTCGTCGGCCTCGATCGTCTCGTGGGTGAGGATGAAGCCGAAGAGCTGGTCAATGTCGCCACGATGGACGAATCGCCCGACCTGGCTGAGACGTACCCTGCAGAAACCGAAGAAGACTCCCTTGATGGCCGAACCCCAAGCAGTCTTGCCGGGGAGGACGGCGACGATGACGAATAAGCCCTGCACTCTTTTGCCGAGGGCGCCAACTGCGAAGCAGTGAGGCTATCCGAAGCCGAAGCCTTCGCGGCCCTCGATGAAAGAACTGCCTGTTTTTTCCATGAGCGTCCTTGTTTCACGTGAAACAAGGACGCTCTCAGTTATGGCATTCCATTAAAACCGTAGCCAGGAAGCCCTTGCTCTTCTTGTGAGTAGAAGGCTGACAACTGCCTGCATTTCTCCTTCAGTGCTCTTCAAGGGCTTCAATCTGTGTATGGAAGCAAAGAATCGCATCCAGTTTCAATGTTCGGTATTTATTTATCATATAACGAGTTATCACCTGAATTCACTTATGCACAGGCCTTATTACTATTACTACTATACATGTATATATAATGATAATAAGAAGAGGGGAAACGGAAAGATGACCGGACGCACGAACTGCTTGCAGAGACGCGGCACGGCGTATGCGTGAAGCAGCTCGTCGATGAGTACCCTGTCGTGCGTCCCAGGTACTATGCAGCGAACAACGGAGCAGTATTCGCATTTTACCGAGCACTGAGACCTCGAAGGAAAAGGGAAACTCTGCTACACTCGTCATTAGGAGGGGAAGAGCCATGAAATTCACCTGTGAGAAAAATGCGCTTGCTCGCGAAATTTCTTTCGCCCAAGAGGTTATAGCTTCCAAAAATGCCCTCTCCATCATGTCGAACGTCTTGCTCGAGGCACGAGCGGGTTCCCTTTCCCTCAAGGCGACGGACATCAAGGTGAGTTTCGAAACCTCCATACCGGTAGACACGGCCGAGGAAGGCGTCGTGACGGTCTTTTGCGACAAGTTGTCCGGAATACTCGCTTCCATTCCCGAAGGGGATATCGCGCTCGAAGAAGACGATGCGAAGGTCATAGTGAAGCCGACCTTCAAGAAGGTGCGTTTTCAGCTCAAGACGATAGCCGGGGAGCGGTTTCCCGAATTGCCGCAGGCCGAGGACGGCATAGCTTTTTCCTTGCCCGCGCGCGACCTGAAGGAAATGATCGCCCAGACGATATTCGCGGTTTCCGACGACGAGACTCGCTATTTCATGAACGGTGTCTTCTTCGAGAACGCCGAGGAGGGCCTGGCGCTCGTAGCCACGGATGGGCGCAGGCTTTCCTACGTGAAAAAGGCCTTCGAAAGCACGGTCCCGACTTTCAAGGGAGTCATCGTTCCCCCGAAGATTCTCTCCTTGCTCCAGAAGCACGCGCCGGACGAGGGCGTCGTCGATGTGGCGGTGACCGAGAAGAGCATTTTCTTTCGCTTCGGCACCTACCGAATTTCTTCACTTCTCATCGAGGGCCAGTTCCCCAATTACCAGAAGGTCATTCCCGAGACGCAGAAAAACCGCATGCTCGTCCGGAGACTCGACTTGCTCGATTCGCTCAAGCGGGTTTCCATTTTCGTGGAGCAGAAATCGCGGAGAACCATCATCACGCTTTCGGACGGGCTGATGGTCATTTCCTCGGAAGAGAGCGAAATAGGCGCCGCGCGGGAGGAGATTCCCTGCCGCTACGAAGGTCCCAAGGTCGTGCTGGCGCTCAACTATCGCTATCTGGAAGAGCCCTTGAAGGTGATGGACTGCGAATACGTCGTCGTGGAGTTCACCGAACCCAATCGAGCCATCACGCTTTCTTCCGAGCCGAGCTCCGACTATTTCCACATCGTGATGCCCATGCAGGTGGAATAGCCTTTCCGGCCGGTCGCCGAGGAGTCGCCGAACATGCCCTTCTCCAGCATCAGGTATGCGGCCTTCAGGAATTTGGTCGATGCCGAACTCGACCTCGCGGCTGAACGAGTCTTTTTTGTCGGGGAAAACGGCCAGGGCAAGACCAATTTGCTCGAAGCGCTCTATTACCTGGCCTACGGCGTCTCCTTTCGCGGGCAGGTCGATGCCGAGGCGGTAAAACGCGGAGCTGCGGGATTTTCCCTTTCAGGCCGCTGCAGAGAGACCCTGTCGGACAGCTCCTTTTTGTCGGAAGAAGTGACCGTCTCGTGGGCCGAGCGGGCAAAGACGATCAAGCTGAACGGGAAGCAGCTCAGGGACAGAAAGGAGCTCGTCGAAAAGAACCCGACCATCGTGTTCTGCCACGAGGACTATACGTTCGCGGCCGGCGAACCCGAGCGGCGGCGGTTTTTTTTCGATCAGACCGCCGGGCTCATCTCGAGCTCCTACATAGACGTCTTGCGCGAGTACAAGCGCATCCTGCGTCAGCGGAACGCCGCGCTCCGCGAGGGGCGTTCCGATCTGCTCGAGCTTCTCGACCAGCAATACGTCGGACGTGGAATCGAGCTCATGGCCGCCCGGCGGCGGCTGCAGGGAGAGTTCGACGGCAGGTTCGCCCTGCGCTTCGAGGCGGTTTCGCTTCTGGGCCGGGAGGTGCGCCTGCGCTACAGGCCGAGCTGGAATGGCGAGGAGGGGATATCGGAGCTTCTCCGGAAACTGGAGGCCAAGCGCTCGGAGGAGCTGGCCTTGGGCACGAGCCTTTCCGGTCCGCATCGCGATCGGTGGAGCTTCGCCGCCGGAACGGAGAACTTCGCCGCGACCGCCTCGACGGGCCAGCTCCGCCTCGTATCCTTGACGCTCCGCCTGGTCCAGGCCGAATACTTCACCGAAATGACCGGGCGCTTGCCGACGCTCTTGTTCGACGACGTCCTCCTGGAGCTCGATCGGAGCAAGCGCAAACGCTTCCTGGAGCTCATTCCGCAGGCCGGCCAGGCGTTTTTCACCTTTCTTCCCGGCGAGCCCTGGGAGGAATATCGAACCGCTTCGACGTTTGTCTACGAGGTCAGCGATGGACGATTCGCGAATTAAGAATATCTCCTCGCTCCTGACGGCCTTTTTCGACCACGAGACGGTTCGGCAAGGGAAGCGCTACGCCGATGTCTTCGGCGGTTGGCGGCAGATAGCGGGCGAACGGCTCGCGGCCCACTCGAAAATCGTGGAGATCGAGCGCGATTTTCTCATAGTCGAGGCCGAGCATCCCGGCTGGATACAGCTGCTTCAGTTGCGCCAGAGCGAGCTTCTCGCTTCCGTGCAGCGCCGCTTTCCCGAGCTGTCGCTGCGGGGCATCGCCTTTCGCCTCGGCCATGAGGGAGGCAAGGGATCGCCCGTCTTCGAGCGAGCTCCTGAAGCGGAGGACGAGTCGGGCGAGGCGGGGCCCCCATCGCAGGGGAGGCTGCCCGATGCGCAAGCCTCCGGGGACGCCGCGACGGCGCGTGAATCTTTGGGCGACAAGCTGCCCGACGGCGAGTTCAAGGATTCGCTTGAAAGGCTGAAGGCGGCCGTGGACGAACGGGCGCGCACCGGGCGCCGCTGAAACGGGGGGCGGACTCGCCCCGAAGTTCCGGCGTATCCGACTGCGCTGCCGACGGGCCGGATGTACGCTGCGGTCGGTTCTATTGACGAAAAGGCCGCCGCAACATATACTCGCTTCGCAATTGTATCGAATTGATCGGCACAGGGGTGTGCCGTCACGCATATCCTTTAAGGAGCTCGAATTATGAAGCGCACCTATCAGCCCAGCAAGGTACGGCGGACCCGGAAGTTCGGTTTCCGCGCCCGAATGAAGACGAAGGGCGGGCGACTTGTTCTGAAGCGCAGACGTGCCAAGGGACGGATCAAGCTCTCCGCTTCCGACGAAAAGAAGCCGTACTAGTCGCGGCATATACGGGGGAGGCGAAGATATCCCCGACGAACGGTTCCCGAAAAGCGAAAAAATCCGGAAAAGCGCCGAGATACGGCGGGTTTTTGCCGAGGGGGCCCGGTATTCCTGCAAAGGGATGCGGTTGCATGTGCTTCCGAATACCTTGGGAATTGCCCGGGCCGTTTTCGTTCCAGTCAGGTCATACGAAAACGCGGTGACGCGTAATAAGGCCAAGCGTTTGTTGAGGGAATGTTGGCGGTTGGGCAAGTGGCGGCTTTATGGAGGTCATGACGTGGCAATAGTGCTCTATCCTGGAGCTGACAGCTACGATCAACGAAACGCCCAATTGGGGCGCCTCCTTAAACAGGCCGGCTTGATCATCGAGCGTTCATGAGAAACCTCTTTTCGCTTCCCTTTCTCATCCTGATCAAGATATATCGAACTGTCATTTCCCCCTTGAAGCCGCCGACTTGCAGATTCTATCCGACGTGTTCGGCCTATGCATACGAGGCGATAAAAAAATACGGTCCGATCAAGGGCGGCTGGCTTTCAATAAAAAGAATTCTTCGTTGTCATCCACTGAACCCGGGAGGCTATGACCCAGTACCATGAGCATACTTGACGGCAATCAAAGCGGCGGCGGCGACAAGCGCACAATCATCGCCGTAGTTCTATCGGTAGTTATCATAACCGTGGGGTTTTCCATTCAAGGGATATTCTTTCCGCCGGCCCCACAGGAAGCCAAACCGGCCGCTCCCGTAGCGGCTGCCGCCGTTCCGGAAACGCAGCAGCCGGCCGCGGTCCCGGCGTCCGCCCCGGCCCAGCAAATCGTCGCGGCGCCCGGGCCCGGCGCAGCGGGCGTCGCGCTTGCGAAAGCCCCCGCTGCCGTAGGCGGAGCCTCCCAGCCCGCCGCAAGCCTCGCCGTGCCCTCCACCGAGCGAACCTACACGGTATCGACCGATCTGATCGAAGCGGTGTTCACCAACAAAGGCGGGGATCTCGTTTCCTTGAAGCTGAAAAAGCACAAGGATAAGACGGGCGCGGTGGATCTCATCGTTCCGGACGCGAACGGGGCGCAGGGCCTATCCGTGGCCTTCGGCGGCACCGGCGCCGCTCCCATCAAAGACCTGATGAACGTTCGCCTGATCGATCCGGAGACCATCGAGTTCTCGCGCACCTACCTGGCGATGATGCCGGGGAAGTCGACACCGGTGCCCTTTACGTATCGGAAGACCTTCACGTTCAAGAACGGCGAGTATCTGTTCGGAATGACCATCAGTCTGGAGAATTCGGTCAACGAATACCTGCCGATCAATGAGAACGGGAATGCCTATACGGTGTTTTTCGGTCCGCAGATAGGTCCGCGGCTCGACGATACCGCCGGCAAGGCGAACGGCGACTACCGCAAATTCATAACGCTCGTCGACGGCAAGAAAAAGGAAGAGAAGCTCAAGGCGGGCGTGCCCTACGTCCTGAAAAGGCAGCCTTCGTGGGTCGCGCTTTCCGGCAAGTATTTCACCTTCATCACCATTCCGGAGCTCAGCGATTACCAGACGACCTTGACCACGGCGCCCGATCCCGCGATCGTGCAGCAGGACGACATTTCTATCACCCGTCCCGTGATCAAAGCCAGCACGCAAAGCGATTCCTTCTACTTCTATTTCGGACCCAAGACCAATGCCGCGCTGGCCAAGTACAATTACGCCGATCAAAACGCCTTCCACAAAAGCGAAATGAAGCTTGACGACGCCATGGACGGGGCGGGAGTCCTGACCTGGCTCGAGAACATTCTGAAGTTCGCTCTCAACCTGTTCTACGGACTCATCCCGAACTACGGCGTCGCGATTATTCTGGTGACGATCCTCGTCAAGGCCCTGCTTTTCCCGCTGACGCGGAAGGGCTCGGTCTCCGCGTCGCGGATGCAGGAATTGCAGCCGAAGATGAAGGAGATTCAGGCCAAGTACAAGGGCAATCCCCAGAAGCTGAACCAGGAGCTCGCGGAATTCTACAAGCGCGAGGGATACAATCCGATGTCGGGCTGTCTGCCCCTCCTCATTCAGTTCCCGATTTTCATCGCGATGTATAACCTCTTCAACACGCATTTCGACCTGCGCGGAGCGATGTTCATCCCCGGATGGATACCCGACCTTTCGCAGCCCGAGGCCATCTTCTCGTTCCCGACGATCAATCTGGTCATCTGGCATCTGAGCGCCATACGCCTTCTGCCGATCATCTATCTGGTGAGCCAGCTGCTGTACGGCAAATACACGCAGATGAACGCGACCGGACAGAGCGCCTCGCAGATGAAGGTCATGATGTACGGCATGCCGCTGCTCTTCTTCTTCATCCTGTACGACGTACCTTCGGGACTGCTGCTCTACTGGATCGTCTCGAATATCCTTTCGATCGTGCAGCAGATCGTCATCAACGATATTCTGAAGAAACGCAAGGCGCTTGCGGCCGTCGCCGCATCCGCGATACGCGATTCCAGGCCGAAGATCGCCCCGAAGCGAAAGAAATAATGCGGGTGGCGGTGACCGGTCGGCTGGCACCGCTTTCCCTGCAGCGATCGGCGCCGCGGGCTTGCCCCGATCGCAAAATCACCAAGCGAGACATCTCTCTCAGGAGAAACGATATGGTGCAAGAGTTCGAAGGGAGGACCGAGAAAGAGGCTATCGATGTGGCAGCCGCACAACTCGGACTCGAACGAGACGGTTTCGACGTGGAAATACTCGAATCGCTTTCCGGCGGAATTTTCAAGAAAGGCAAGGTGCGCATCCGCGTCCATACGCGCGACGAAACGCCGGCGCCGAGAAAAAAGCTCGCCGTGGAGGACGTCGTTCCGGCGGATGAATTCGAGACGAGGATCATCGAGTTCACGAAACACATCATCGGCGGGATGGGCTATTCGTCGGAAGTGACGATCCTCTTCCGGGAAGAGAAGAAACTCGGCATCAGGATAGAAAGCGAGCACGCGTCCATCATCATCGGGAAAAAAGGCAAGAACCTGGACGCTCTCCAGCTGCTGGTCAATGTCTATGCCGGACGCATGGGACACGAGGACACGCGGATCATTCTCGATTCCGAGAACTATCGCATTCGCCGGGAGGAAGCCATCGTGCGCCTGGCCTACGATACCGCCGAGCAGGTGCGCAGGACGAGGCAATCGGTGCTCCTCGAGCCCATGAATCCCTTCGAGCGGCGAATCGTCCATACGACGCTCAACGACATCGTCGATATCGAAACCAAGAGCGAAGGCGAAGGGCTCTACAAGCAGGTCCGCGTCACCTTCCGCGGGAAGATCTAGCCGGATCCGGACGGAAGATAGAGGCGCGGTCAAAAAGCAGCAGCTTTTTGACCGCGCTTTTTTCAGGCTCCGGCAGGCGGCCTGCTACATGGCCATTCCTCCGTCCACCTTGAGAACCTCGCCGGTGACATAGGACGAGAGTTCGGAGCAGAGGAAGAGCGCTGCCGCCGCGACTTCTTCCGGCTTCCCCGTACGCCCGAGGGGAATGGTGGACTTGAGCTTTTCCTTGGCTTCCTCCGGAATCTTGTCGGTCATGGAGGTGTCTATGAAACCGGGCGCGATCGCGTTGACGCGGACGCCTCGGCTGGAGACTTCGCGAGCCAGGCTCTTCGTGAAGCCTATGATGCCGGCCTTCGAGGCCGAATAGTTCGTCTGGCCGCCGTTGCCCGTGATGCCGACGACGCTCGAGACGTTGACGATGCAGCCCGAGCGCCGCTTGATCATGTGCCGCGCCGCCACGCGCGATACGAGGAAGGCGCTCGTCAGGTTCGTGGTTATCACGGTATTCCAGTCTTCCAGGCTCATGCGGAAGACGAGTCCGTCCCGGGTGACGCCGGCGTTGTTGACGACGGCGTCGATGAAGCCCGCTTCCTTGATGACGGTTTCGATGGCGCCGTCGACCTGCTTTTCGTCGGCGACGTCGCAGGATATCCACGTGACCGAGCCGCCGGCGGCCTCGGCGGCCTCGGCGAGCGCCTTCGGATCGCTCGTCTCCGAGCGCGAGAGGTAGTACACGCGGCCGCCTTGCTTGGCGAAGAGCTCGACGATGGAACGGCCGATCCCCTTGGAGCCGCCCGTCACGACACAGACCTTAGCTTTCAACAATTCTTCCATGGTCATCCGCCTTTCTTCCGTTTCAAGCCCTCGAGCGGGCCGGTTTTCTCACTCAGAGCGATATCGCCGCGATCTGATCCACGGTACCGCAGGGGTAGCAGGGGACTTCGCCTCCGACCGCTTTCCAGAGCCCGCCGAGGACGGTGCCCGGTCCGGTTTCGACGCAGAATCCGGGCTTTTCGGAGAGAATCGACTTTTCCTCGTCGATCCAGCGCACCGGGCTGACGATTTGCTCGACGGCCAGCTTCTTGGCCTCGGCACCGCTGGTCAGCCGCTTGCCGGTGACATTGGAGAAAAGGGCGATGGTCGGATCGTGGAACTGCGTGTCGGCCACGGCTTCGGCGAAGCCGTCGCGCGCGTAGGCCATGATGGGAGAGTGGAAGGCTCCCGATACCTTCAGGCGAACGACGCGCTTGGCGCCCGCCGCCTTGAGCGCCTCTTCCGCGAGGGCGATCTCCGAAGCCGTGCCCGAAATCACCGATTGCGTCGGGCTGTTGTAGTTGGCGATCCAGACGTTCTTGAGGCCGGCTTCGCCTATGGTCTTCTCTATGGCCTCGGGACTGAGGAAAAGGACGGCGCTCATCGTCGAGCCGCCGGAGCGCTTGCCCGCTTCGTCCATGAGGCGGCCTCGGGCGGAGACGAGGCGGAACATGTCGCCGAGGGATACGACGCCGGCGGTGGCCAGGGCGGGCCATTCGCCTACGGAGAAGCCGGCGCAGCCTTCGGGGACGATGCCGTGCTCGCGGGCGCAAACGGCGGCCGCCGCGCCGATCAAGGCGACCGAGGTCTGCGTGTTCTGGGTCTGCTTGAGCTCGTCCTCGGTGCCTTCGAACACGAGGCGTTTGAGGTCGATCTTCGATTCCTCGGAAGCGAGCTCGAATAGCTCTCTGACCGCCTTGCTGGTCTCGTAGAAATCTCGGCCCATGCCTGGATATTGGGCTCCCTGTCCTGGAAATAGAAAGCATGCCTTCATTCCCTAACCTCCTTCTTCCGGGGCCATCGGGCCGCGGTCCGGAAATCAATATTTACAAAAAAAGGAAAAATGTAAAGACGCGCTCTGGCCACGGACGGCAGCTAGTGCCTTTCCCGAGCGCCACGGGAGCTATACTATCGGAAATAGACGATCGCTTTGAAGGAGTGGTTGCATGCCTGCCGAAGTCACCGAGCGGATCATCGCGGTGCTGTGCCGCATTCCCGCAGGGAAGGTCGCCAGCTATGGGAGCATCGCCGCCTATGCCGGCATGCCAAACGGAGCACGGCAGGTCGTTCGCGTCCTGCACAGCCAGGCCGAGGCGCTCGGCCTTCCCTGGCACCGCGTGCTTCGCAAGGACGGAGCCATAGCCTTGCCGAGCGGGGGCGGATTCGAGCTGCAGAAAGCGCTTCTCCAGGCGGAGGGAATCGAGGTAAGCCCGTCCGGGCGCGTGGACCTTTCTCGCTTCGGCTGGAGCGGCTAGTTCATTCGAATTGGTGGAGCGCCCTCGCTCCATAGGGACGGTAGCCTAGCCGCTCCAGGCCCGTAGCGAAATCGTAGGGGACGAGGGCCGAATCCAGGATCAGCGTGTGCGTGCCCTCGGCCCTGAAGCCGTCGGTCAGGACGCCGAGCATGGCCTTGCCCAAGCCCATTCGCCGGAACTCTTTGCGGACGAAAAGGAAAACGATGCGCCCGATGCTCCGCTCGGCCCCCACGATCCTGTACGCGAGCGCCGCTCCGATCGCTCCGCCTTCGCCGTCGTCGGCGAGGGCGCAGAGACCTTCATGGCCTAGGTCCATTTCATCGCGCAGGCGATCGAACTCGAAGCCTGCGACGACCGAAGGAAGATAGTCCAGCGACTCGGATTCGGCCTCGTCGAAGAGTGAAGGGAGGAAGGCCTTTGCCTGGGCTAGGGGCTCCAAGCGGATATCCAGGTCGGAGACTATGAGTTCGTAGGTCTCTTCGGGTTCGGGCCCGAGCCGCTCCAGGCCGCGGACTTCTCGCAGGTCGTCGTACCATGTCGCGATGGTTCGGCGCATGGCGCGGAGCTTGAAGTCGCGAAACGATCGTTCAAGATCGGGGTACTCGGCGAGCGCGGCCTTGAAGGCCTTGAAGACGCCTCGCCCCCGGGCGAGGGCCGCTCCGAGGTCGCGGCGCGCCGAAGGCTGGCGAACGGAGGCGAGGAAATCTTCCATGAGGCGGAAACCCTCGCGCGAGGACCAGGAGGGCGGGGGGACGTAGTTCTCGCCGTCCTGGAAAGGGAGCACTTCGCCCGAGTCGATATCTATGACGGAGGCATTCTCCTGATCCTCCATGGCGAAGAGAATCTGTTCCACAATAGTGTCGCGGAGCTCGAACAAGAGGGCCTCCTGCGGACCATTTTCCGCGGCATTTCGTTTCTGGTCAAGCGAATTGGATGCAGAGGCGCGTGCCGTGGTGTGCGTTCCGGGCGATTCCTGGCTATACTCCGGGCAAACGATTGGATGACCGGGAGGGAGAAGCATGGCACACTGTATCGTCGCCGAAGCCGAGGAAATTCTGGACAAGGAATATCCTGTTCTGGATAAGGGCTTCGTTCGTTTGGTCGACTACCTGGGCGGAGACGAGCGGATCGTGCAAGCCGCCCGCGTCTCCTACGGCCAAGGCACGAAGTCCTTCCGCGAGAATGCGGCCCTGATAGACCACCTGCTTCGGAACGAGCATACCTCGCCCTTCGAGCAGGTCGTTCTCACCTTCCATGCGAAGATGCCGATCTTCGTCGCCCGGCAATGGATACGCCACCGGACCGCGCGCGTCAATGAAATTTCGGGCCGGTATTCGGTCATGAAGGACGAGTTCTTCCTGCCGCGGCGCGAGGATGTCGCGCTTCAGAGCGAGGATAACCGTCAGGGCCGCGCCGCCGAGCCGGTCGACGCCGCCTTCGCCGACTCGGTCATAGCCAAGCTCGAGGAGGGCCAGAAGGCGGCCTATGCCGACTACAAGAGCCTGGTGGACTCAGGCATATCGCGGGAACTCGCGCGCATCGATCTGCCGCTTTCGCTGTACACCGAGTGGTATTGGCAGATCGACCTGAACAATCTCTTCCATTTCCTCGCCCTGCGCCTCGATGCGCATGCGCAGAAAGAGATCCGGGCCTACGCCGAAGCGATCCTGGCGATCGCGCGATGCGTGGCTCCGGCGGCCTGCGCGAGCTTCGAGGAGCAGATTCTCGGCGGGGTTCGGTTTTCGGCTGCCGAACTGGGCGAACTCAGGCTGCGGCTCGGCCTCGCCGCGCCGGCGACCGAGGAAGGCAAAACGGGAAACAAGACGGCCTTGACGGGCAAGGTCCTGGAAAGGTTCGAGGAAAAACTGCGGAGCGGCCGGCAACTCTAGCTCCGAAGCGGGCCGGAGCCCCCTGCCGTCGCGAGGTTGCGGGTCGGCCGGTCCGGGCCTCCGGCCTCAGGCCCGCAAGTATTGCTGCTCCCCGGCGCCGTACAAAAGCTCGGCGTTGATTTTCTCGCCCTCGCCGTTTTTCAGGAGCCCGCGAAACGACCCGAAGGGGCCGTGATAGTCGCTTTGGAGAATCCCCAATTTCAGGCTGATATCATTCATGACCTCGGGGACGAAAACCAGGTCGACCATTCCTTCCGTGTCCTGGATGATCCATTCGCCCGCGGGGCCCTGGGGCCGCGTGACCTTGACGGGGGGCAAGGGCCAGATGCGGTTGTTGATCCAGAGACAATTCTCGTTGTAGCGAGCCTGATCGCGCACCTGATTGTCGGTCAGGTTGAATCCTATCCGCCTGCCCTTGGCATCCAGCCCGAAGCCGGAGACCCAATCGTATCGCAGGCGCCAGGGGTAGTATCCCTTGTGGTCGTCGAACACGCCCATGGCCGAAGCGGCTTCGAAAAGATGCGTTTCCGCGCCGATGACGAGCTCTCCTTCGACCGGCATGAGCAGCTTCGTGGAATAGATCGCTCTGTTCATGCCGAGGGGGAGGCAGACCGATTGGGGGGCGGAAAACTTGGGGCCGGAGGAAAAGCGGAAACTGGCCGAAAAGCGCCGGGCGCGGTCGAAGTTATTCCTTCCCAACTCGATCTTCATCTCGCCGCGTTCCGGGTTCGCGCTGTATTCGAGGAAGGTTCCTGGCCCGCGATAGGCTACGCGGTAGTCGGTCAGCTCTTCGGGAAAGGCGAAGGCCGAGCCGGGAATGATCCGTTCGAAGCCGTAGCGCCGTTTTTCGCGGCGATCGTATATCTGGACGTAGGCCAGGCTGAAGAGCTTGACGTCGTATAAGGCGGTGAAAACGAACCAGCGCTCATTGCCGAGCTGGAAGGCCTGCCATTCCTTCAGTCGCCAGTTCTTGACGAATCGGGGAAGCGGATAATTGAGCACCCGAGCGGCATCCAGCATATTGGCCCGACCGAAGAAGCCGCCGAAGCGGCCGTATTCGAAGAGACCTTGCGCTACGATCGCCTTGGGCGCCGGCTCCAGCGCAGGGCGGGCTTTCAACCGGCGGCCTCCTGAACGAGGCCTAGTTCGTAGAGAAGATAGACGGCCTGGGTGCCTTTGTCGCCGTATCCCTTGTCCTGCAGGAGCGTGAAAAGGCGCTCCGCCGAGACGAGCATCGGCAGGGCGAGCTTCATGGCCTTCGCCGCATCGAGGGCGATGCGCAGGTCCTTCAGATAGTGCTTGACGTAGAAGCCCGGCTCGAAATCGCCGTCGAGCATCCGCGGGACCATGTTGTTGAGCTGCCAGCTGCCCGCGGCGCCGGAGCCTATGCTCTGCAGGACCCTTCTCGGGTCCAGGCCGGCGGCGCGAGCGTACATGACCGCCTCTACCGCTCCGATGAGACTGCCGGCGAGGGCGATCTGATTGGCCATTTTCGTATGCTGGCCCGAACCGGCGGGACCTTGGAGGATGATGGTCTTGCCCATGAGGGATAGAAGCCCCGCGACCGCCTCGTAATCGGGTTGGGTACCCCCGACCATGATCGTGAGCGTGGCGTTCTTGGCCCCCACGTCTCCGCCCGAAACGGGGGCGTCGAGGGCGCGAAGACCGGACGCCGCGGCCCGTTCCGCGATTCGTCGCGCGAGGTCGGGCCTGCTCGTGGTCATGTCGACGAGCAAGGTTCCTTTCGAGGCCGAGGCTATGAGACCTTGGGGCCCGAGGTACACTTCCTCGACATCGCTCGGATAGCCGACCATGGTGAAAATGGCCGAGCAGCCGGGAGCGAGGGCGGCGGGGCTATCGGCCCACTCCGCTCCCTGCTCGATGAGGGGCAGGGCCTTTTCCTTGCTTCGCGTGAAAACCTTGATCCTGTAGCCTGCCTTCACTAGATGCCCGGCCATGCTGCGTCCCATGACCCCAATGCCGATGAAACCCAGGATATCCTTGGATGTGTCCACCTTGCCCTCCCGCATGCGATTAGGCGAATTTATAGCCGAAGCGACGCAGGAGCGCCGAACGCTCTGCCTTGTCCGCCGGCCCTTCGACGCCTTTCGGAGAAAAACCGTCGATGACGCCGAGTATGCCGGCGCCCTGTTCCGTCCGCGCGACGATGACTTCGAGGGGATTGGCCGTCGCGCAGAAGATGCCGCAGACCTCGGGGCAGCTCTTGATGCGGTCGAGCACATTGATCGGGAAGCAGCCCTGTCCGAGGATCAAATAGAAGCTGTGCCCGGCCCCGATCGTCCGAGCGCAGTTTATGGCCTCGGCGACGAGCTTTTCATCGCTGCCTGCGCTGCGCACGAGACAGGGGCCGGAGGCTTCGTTGAAAGCGAGGCCCCAGGCGGCGCCGGGCACCGAGGCCGCCATGATTTCGCCCAGGTCCTCGACCGTCTTGATGAAATGCGACTGCCCGATCACGATATTGCAGCCCTCGCTCCACGAAAGCCGTAGGGTTTCCAAGGTCATGTGACTTCCTCCGTCTATCTTAATCGTTCCAACATATCTTTCGGTGAGATCACATCCACGATAAAGCGTTCGCTCGCGCCATCGATCTGGAGATAGGACCTGAGCTTCACTTTCCCCAGGATAAAGGGCGTGAAGACGCCCAATCTGCCGTGCGGGGAGACGGTATAGGGCTCGGCGCAGAGCCGCAGCCGGCGTCCCTTCCGCAGGAAAAACAGGCCTTCTTCGTCCTTCCCCAGGAGGCCGTTGCGCTTTCTGACGATCGACTCGCCGAACTCGATGAGGCGGCCGAAGCAGAGCGCGCCACGGGGCGGCCGGCGCCAGGCGAGGCCCAGGGCGATGCGGAGCAGGGCGTACTCGACGAGATCGATGAGGGATCCCACAAGGAGGATGAAGACGACCAGGAAGGCCGTGACGATGAAGGGTTCCCTCGCTATGACGATGGACTTATGGACCGTGTACGACGAGATGAAGTAGATGAGATTGAGCGGGATGTAGGCCGCCGCGGAGTTGAGCGCGACGTACGTGATCTTGCGGAGAAACGCCCGGCGCAGGGCTTTCGCCTGGATTAGCCGCGCTTCGACCAGCGCGCCTTGCGTATCGCCTTTCTGCTCCATCTGGTTTCTTCCTTATGCCCGGAAGGCGCAGGCCCTGATGGGCGATCCATCGGCATCGCCGAACTTGAGGGGCAGGCAGGAGAAACTGAAGCCCGACGCGTCCAAGCGAGCCAAGTTGTCGAGGTTTTCCACGATCAGCATGCCCTTCCGGAAAAGGATCTTGTGGATGGGGAAATCCGCGCTGCCGACGGGGTCGACGGACAGCATGTCGATACCGATGCCTTTCAGGGGAAAAGCGGAAAGCCAAAGGGCCGCTTCTTCCGAGAGCAGGGGGAAATCCGCGAAGTAGCTTTCGTGCCCCCAGAAGGCGGACCATCCCGAGCGGAGCAAAACGAAGTCGCAGGCCTCGATCGTCTGGGCCGTGACGGCGGCTTGAATATCGGAAACCTCGATTCGGCCCCGCTTCGCTGGCGAGACATCGATGACGCAGGCGGGCCCCATGAAGTTCTCGATGGACAGGGAGTCGAGTGTGTTCGCGCCGCTCAGCATGTGCGCCGGAGCGTCGATGTGCGTGCCGGTGTGCGAGTAGAAGCGGAGCAGCTTTTCCGCGAAACCGTCCCGGAGGATGCTTGTCGCGTCGCGTATGTCCGGGGCTTCGGTTCCGGGATATACGGGCATCGAGCCGGTGATGGTATGGCTCAGATCGATTACGTCCATTTTCCCCTCGTAGGATAGGTGCCTTAGTATATGAGCTTAGCGGCCTAAGCACAAATGGAATCTAAGGACGGGGCATATTCTGATCCATCGACAACCTTCGTAACATTGCCTTCGGGGACTGGGTCGAGTTCGAAGAAAAAGTCTTGACAGCAGGGGGAAGGCACGGTATTTTTTGTACGAATTGAACGTAGATCGTACATTATGTTTTTCAAGGAATCGAGATGCAGGCTGATCGGGAAGACAAAAAACGAGAGGAGATACTCGACAGGGCTACCGCGCTGTTTTTCGAACGCGGCATTTCGAGCCTCTCCATGGAAGCCATTGCCGCCGGGATCGGCATCAGCAAGGCCACGCTCTATAAATATTTTCCAGGCAAGGAAATTCTTGGCGGGGCTGCGATAGAGCGGCGAATCGATCTATTGGCCGCCAGGCTCGACGCTCTCGACACGAGCTCGACGGCGAACTATCCGGAGCGCTTCCAGGCATCCTTTCACGCCATCGACGAAACGATTCGGCCGGCTATCCCGGTGTTCATGCGCGATATCATGAATGATGCGCCCTGGCTCTGGGCGAAGATACAGAGTCTCCGCGCGGGAAAGGTGTTTCCGCGCTTGGCGCGGCTCATCACGGAAGGGCGGGAGCTGGGCTACGTGCGAAGCGATCTCGATGCCTTCGTGGCCGCCACGCTCACTATCTCGATAGCGGAGCAGATCGCACGGCCCGAGTTTTTGCTCAGCCTGCCCATTCCGCCCAATCAAGCCCTGCAAACCGTCATTCGCGTACTGCTTACCGGCATTTTGAGCGAGGAGGGGCGGCAGCTCTTCGATGCCGTTCATTTCGGGTCTCAGGACCCGATGGAGGAAACATGAGACAAGGCTGCTCGCCGGCCGGGGTCCTTCGGCGTTCGGGGGGCCTGGCGGCCGTGCTTGTCATGCTCGGGGCCTGTTCGAGCGGTTCGTCCCGCTACGTTGCTTCGGGGACCATCGAAGCTACCGAGGTGCGGGTGTCTTCTCAAGTCGCCGGCATCGTCGTCGAAGAGGACGCGGTGGAAGGCAGCTCGGTGAAGCGCGGCGCGGTGCTCGCCCGCATCGATCCGGAGGCCTACCGCTTCCGGGTCGGCGAGGCGAGCGCGGCGGTCGACGTGGCGCGGGCCCAGCTCGATCTTCTCGTGGGCGGCGCCAGGGCGGAGGATATCATGCAGGCCAAGGCCGGCCTCGATCAGGCCGACGAGAACCTGCGCCTCGCCGAAACCGACGCGGCGCGGATGCGCGATCTCGCGGCCTCGGGCAGCGCGACGCTGCAGCAGCGCGACGACGCCGTGGCGCGGCTGGCGACGGCGAAGGCTCAGCGCGAATCGGCGGCCCAGGCTCTGCTGAAACTGGAATCCTTCGCGCGGCCCGAGGAACTCGAAGCCGCGCGCGCCCGTCTCGACCAGGCCGGCTATGCGGCGCGGCTGGCGGAAAAATCGCTCGCCGAATGCGAGATCACGGCGCCGATCGACGGCTCGGTGCTCGAACGCCTCGCCGAGCCGGGCGAGTTGGCCATGGTGGGAACGGGCATCGCCACCCTCGCCGATCTCGGTTCGCTCAGCCTCACCATCTACATCCCCGAAACGGAGATCGGCCGCATCTCGCTCGGCCAGACCGCGAGGATATCCGTCGACTCCTTCCCGGGAAAGACCTTCCCTGGGAAGGTGTCGTTCATCTCGCCGAAGGCGGAGTTCACGCCCAAGAATGTCCAGACCAAGGACGAGCGCGTGAAGCAGGTCTTCGCGGTGAAGCTCGATCTCGGCGACGGGGGCGGCGATCTCAAGCCGGGCATGCCGGCCGACGCGCAGATCCTCATGCCGGGGAACTAGGGCGGAAGCATGTCGACGAAGGCTCTCGAGGTCAGCGGCCTGACCAAGCGCTTCGGCGAGGCCGAGGCCCTGAGCGACCTCGGCTTCGATCTTCCGATAGGAGCTTCCCTGGCGCTGGTCGGGCCCGACGGCGCGGGCAAGACGACGACGATCCGGCTGCTCGCCGGGCTGCTCGCGCCGGATGCGGGCGAGGTGAAGGTCTTCGGCTCCGCCCCGCGCAGCGCCCAGGCGAAGGCGCGCATGGGCTACCTCTCCCAGCGCTTCAGCCTGTATGCCGATCTTTCGATCGACGAGAACATCTCGTTCTTCGCCGAGATCCACGGCCTCGACCACTTCGAGGCGCGGCGCGACCGGCTGCTCGAGATGACGCGCCTCACGCCGTTTCGGCGGCGCGCCGCAGGAAAGCTCTCCGGCGGCATGAAGCAGAAGCTTGCGCTCGCCTGCGCCCTCGTCCACGAGCCCGATCTCCTCCTCCTCGACGAGCCGACGACGGGAGTCGATCCCATCTCGCGGCGCGAGTTCTGGGCCATCCTGGCCGAGCTCTTGGCGAACGGCATGTCGCTCGTGGTGGCCACGCCCTACCTCGACGAGGCCGAGCGATGCTCCGAGGTGGGGCTCATGAACTCAGGCTCCTTCCTCGCCTTCGGATCGCCCGCCGACCTGAAGGAATCGCTGCCCTTCGTCGTGCTCGAACTGCCCTGCGCCGAGACCAGGAAGGCCGCAGCCCTCCTGGAGGGCCTGCCCGAGCTTGCGGGGATGCAGACCTTCGGCGATCGCCTCGCTCTCTTGGTGCGGGAGGAGGAAGCGGGGCGCAGGGCGATATCGGCGCGGCTCGGACAGGCCGGCCTTCCGGTCGACGAGCTCAGGGTCGCGCCCGCGACCTTGGAGAATGTCTTCATCCATGCCGTGAGCGGCACCGGGACGGCGCAGCCGCGCAAGGAGAAAAGCGAAACATGAAAACGGCCACACTCCGCTTGAATCGGCGCGCCTCGACGCTGACCCTGCTCGCCGCCCTGGCGGCGGTGTTCGCGGCGCCGATGGCCTTTGCTGCCGGCGATGCGCCGCCGGCCGGAACGTATGCCGGAGCGACGACTGCCCCGACGGCTGCACCGACGACTGCCCCGACAGCTGCACCGACGGCCGGGCAGGTGACCGCTGCGGGAGCCGGCGCGGGAGCCGGTCCGGCGGCGGAGCTGACCGTGGACCTGCGTTCCGCGGTGGAACGGGCGCTCGCGGCGAGCCCCGTCCTGGCGGGCGCGTTGGACGCCCTGCGCGCGGCCGGGGCGAGCCGTTCGGTCGCGGAGCGGCAGTACGCGCCGAGCCTCGTCGCCTCCGCCGGATATACGCACTCCGGTCCGATAGAGCCCGGCACGATCAGCGTTCCCTTTCCCGCTCCCGGCGGCAGCACGATCAGCCTGCCGGCGCCGCTTCAGGACTCGACGAGTTTCCGCATCGCGCTGCAGCAACCGTTGTATACCGGCGGCCGGATCGCCGCCGGTATCGCGGCGGCCGGAGCCGCCGCGGAATCGGTCCGCGCCGAGGCTTCGTCGCGGCGGCGAGCGGTCGGGGCGGCCGCCGAGCGGGCTTGGTGGTACCTCGTCCTGGCAACCGAAAGCGAAAAGGCCGTAGCGGAAAACCTCGCCGCGGTCAGCGCCCACCGGAAAGACGCCGAGCGCCGCCTCGCGCAAGGGACGGGCACGAAGAACGAGCTGCTCTCCTGGGAGATGCAGGAGGTCGAGGCGGGAGTGCGCAGGAGAGCCGCAGCCACGGACTTGGCCGCCGCCAGGGCGCGGCTCAATATCCTGATGGGGCTTCCCTGGAACGCGCCGACGGCGGCGCGGCTTCCCGGTACGCCCGATGTCGGCGCGGATCCCGGCGATACGGCCCCCCTGTCCGATGCCGCGGGAGGCGGGCTTCTCGATACCGCTCTGGCGACGCGGCCGGAAATCGACGCGGCCCGGGCGCGGATCGCCGTGCATGAGGCGGCCGAGGCCCAGGCCCGCTCCTCGCTCAGGCCCTCGGTCTATCTCACCGGCGACATGGCCTACGCCGACCCCGATCCCAAGGCCTTTCCCCAGCGCTCGGGCTTCGAGTTTCTCTGGGACGTCGGGCTCGTCGCCAGTTTCGATCTGGGGCGGGTGCCCGTTGCGCTCGCCCAGATCGAGGATGCCCGCGCGCAGGCCGCCCAGGCCCGGGAAGAGCTGGCGCAGATGCGCGACTCCTTGACGCTCGAGCTTGTCCAGGCGCGCTTCGACCTCGAGAAGGCGCGCGATCGGTTCGTCTCCTCCGCCGCGGCGGTGAACCTGGCCGAGGAGAATGTCCGCGTGCAGCGCGACCGCTATGCGGCCGGCATCGCCCTGGCCTCGGAGCTGTCAGACGCGGAAGCCGCTATGCTTTCCGCGCGGCTCGATCGGACGCGCTCGCTCATCGCCTGGGAATTGGCGCGCGCGGCGCTCCGCGACGCCGCCGGCGGCGAGGCCGGAGGCGCCGAAACCGCCTCCGAAGCGCAGGTGAGCGCGCCATGAGCGACGCGATCGTGGCGGAAAAGCTGACGAAGCGTTTCGGTTCCTTCGTGGCCGTGGACGAAGTATCCTTCGCCGTACCGAGGGGCAGCGTATTCGGCCTGCTCGGCGCGAACGGGGCGGGGAAGTCCACCACGATCCGCATGCTCTGCGGGCTCCTCGCCCCGAGCGGGGGGAAGGCCAGCGTGGCCGGTTTCGACGTCGCTTCGGAGGCCGAGTCGATCAAGCGCAGCATCGGCTACATGTCGCAGAAGTTTTCGCTGTACGAAGACCTCACGGTCCGGGAAAACATCGAGTTCTATTCGGGGCTGTACGGCATTCCGAAAAACCGCGTGCGTCGGGAGAGCGACCGGATCCTGGCCCTGACCGGTCTCGGGGAACGGTCGCGCGAATTGGCGAAGGAGCTGCCGGGAGGGTACCGCCAGCGCCTGGCCCTGGGCTGCGCCCTGCTGCATCGGCCTCAGCTGCTTTTCCTCGACGAGCCCACGGCCGGCGTCGATCCTCTGGCCCGGCGCATCTTCTGGGACATCATCTACGATCTCACCGCAGCCGGGGCGACGGTGCTCGTGACCACCCACTATCTGGACGAAGCCGAGTATTGCTCGACCGTCTCGCTCATGCGCGATGGCCGGATGGTCGCCGCGGGCACGCCCAGCGAGCTGAAGGCCGCGCATCATCCGGGCCTCCTCTTGGAGATCGAGAGCGGCGAGCCCGATCGCGCCATGAAGGCGCTCGACGGCATCCAGGCTGTCGAGGCGGCCGCGCTCTTCGGTTCGCGCCTGCACGTCACCCTCGTGCCGGGCGCGCGGGCCGAGGTCGTGGGAGCGGCCCTGGCTGCGGCGGGCTTGGCGCAGGCCCGCGTGCAGGCGATCAGGCCCTCGCTCGAGGATGTATTCATCCGCGTCGTCTCCGCGAAACAGGGAGGGGCCGAGCGATGAACCACCGGATTTCGGCTATCGCCCGCAAGGAGTTTCGCCATATCATCCGCGACCCGGCGAGCCTGGGCGCCCTGCTCGGCTTGCCCCTCTTCCTGCTCGTCATGTTCGGCTATGCGGTGAGCCTGGACGTGAAGAACGTGCCGCTCGCCGTCCGCGATCTGGATAGGAGTCCGGAGAGCCGGGCGCTGACCGCCGCGTTCTTCGCCACGGGCGACTTCGTGCCCGCCGGCGATCCGGGTTCCCCGCGGGGCGAAGGCCGGTTCCTGGATTCCGGCGCGGCCGCGGCGGTCCTGGAAATTCCTCCCGGCTTCGCCCGCGACCTCGAGCGAAGGACTCAGGCCCCGGTGCAAATCCTGGTCGACGGCAGCGACGGCACGCGCGCGCAGACGGTCATCGGCTACATCGAGGGGCTCTGCCTGCGATTCGGCCAGGATCGGGCCGCCGTGGAGGCGGCGAGTCTGCCTGTCTCGGCGATGGCCTCGCCGGCCATCGATGTCCGGCCTAGAGTCCTGTTCAATCAGGACCTGCGGAGCGTCGTCTTTCTCGTGCCCGGGCTCGTCGCCCTCATCCTCATCATCACCGCGGTGGTATCGGTATCGCTGTCGGTCGTCCGCGAGAACGAGACGGGTTCGATGGAGCAGATCATGGTCTCGCCGGTCGGAGCGGTGGAGTTCATCGTGGGCAAGACCCTGCCGTACGCGGGGGTCGGCGCCGTCTCGGCGGCGACCGTACTCGTCACCGCCGCGATTCTCTTCGGGGTCACGGTCAAGGGCAGCATTATCGCCCTCGTCGCGACGACCGGGCTTTTCATCCTGGCCTGCCTCGGGCTCGGCATTCTCATTTCGACCATCGCCGAAACCCAGCAGGTGGCCTTCCTCATAGCCACCATGACGACCCTCGTTCCCACCTTCACGCTGTCGGGCTTCGTGTTTCCGCTCCGCAACATGCCCCTCGTCATTCAGGTTCTCGCGCACGTATTCCCCACGACCTACTACATACAAATTCTGCAATCGATCCTGGTGAAGGGCACGGGCATCGTCACGTTCTGGCGGCCGAGCCTCGCCCTCGTGATCTATGCGGCGGTGACGATAGCGCTGAGCGCGGCCAGATTCCTGCGCTCGAGGAGATGACGAGGTGAGCAGGATATCGAGCGTCGTACGCAAGGAACTCATTCAGCTGAGGCGCGACAAGAAGATGCGCGCCATGCTTTTCATCGCCCCCGTCATGCAGGTGCTGATCCTCGGCTACGCCGCGAACATGGACGTGCGCGACGTGCCGCTGGCCGTGCTCGATCAGGATATGAGTCCGCGGAGCCGGGAGCTGACGGCGGCCTTCGAGAACTCGGCGGCTTTCCGCCTCGTGGCCTCGCCGAGCTCGCAGAAGGAACTCTCTCGCGACCTGGATGACGGCTCGGCCGAAGTGGGCGTCTCGATCCCGCCATCGTTCGGCAGCGATCTCGACGCGAGGCGCCGCCCGGAGCTGCAGATTCTCGTCGACGGCTCGCGGTCGAATACGGCCGCGGTTTCGCTGTCCTACGCCGTGTCCATCGCCAATGCCTACGGGCAGCGGATCGGCGCCGGGAACGCGCCGATCCGCATGGCCCTGCCCTCGGTCGACGCCCGCACGAGGGTCTGGTACAACCCGGAGCTCAAAAGCCGCCTTTTCATGGTGCCGGGGATTTTCGCGCTCCTGGCGATGATCTTCACGATCATCCTGACTTCCCTCGCCATCGTGAAGGAAAAGGAGATAGGGACGCTCGAGCAGCTCATGGTGAGTCCGCTCAGGAAGGGCGAGCTCATCGTGGGAAAGCTTCTTCCCTTCATGCTCGTGAGTCTCGTCATACTCACGCTCGCCCTCGCGGCGGTGCGCGTGTTTTTCGGCATCGTCCCGCGGGGATCGCTCGTGCTTTTGGCGCTGCTGTCGATCGCTTTCGTCATCTCGACGCTCGGTATCGGGCTCTTCGTATCGACGATCGCGCGGACTCAGCAGCAGGCCATGATGTTTTCGATATTCTTTTTCATGTTCCCGATGATGATTCTTTCCGGCTTCGTCTTTCCCATCGCCAATATGCCGCCCCTCATGCAAGCGGTCACCTACATCATGCCGCTGCGGTACTATCTCGTGATCATTCGCGGACTGTTCCTGAAGGGTTCGGGGCCCGGCATTCTCTGGCCCCAGCTCCTGCCTCTTCTGACGATCGGGGCCGCGGTCATCGGGATCAGCGTAGTCCGTTTCCGGAAGCAGCTCGATTAGCGGGAACTCCTTTGCAGGGATTGTTTTCTAGTTCGGCCCCCAAAAATAAAGCTCCCGGACGGTAGGAGGTAGGGGGACCGTCCGGGGGCTGGGAAACCTATTGTGCGATCGAGTTCAACTCCCGGGAGCCGCCGCCCGGAGCCGGGCCTCGGATTCCTTGACCTTCTCGCCCTTCCTGGCCCCGAGCGCGCGCTGGAGAAGGACGAAAACGAAGACCAGGAAACCTATCGTTATCCGCGTCCACCAGGAGTTGAGCGTACCCTGGAAGACGATGAGCACCTGGATGGTCCCGTACACGAGGACGCCGAACATGGTTCCGAGCACGCTTCCCATGCCGCCGGTCAGGAGTGTGCCGCCGATCACGACGGTGGCGATGGTATCCAGCTCCATGCCTACGCCGTTCAGGGAGTAGCCGGAGAGCGTGGTGAAGGTGAAGGCGATGCCCGCCAGGGCCGAGCAGAGACCGCTCACCATGTAGATGAGCACTTTCGTCCTCGCCACGGGCAGGCCCATGAGGATGGCCGACTGCTCGTTGCCTCCGATCGCGAAGACGGTGCGTCCGAACTTGGTGGATCTGGACACGTAGATCCCGACGATGACGACGAACACCGCGATGAGCACGTTCGGCGATACATAGCTGTTCGCGATGAGGTCTACCTGGGCGTTGGCCATTTTATTCCAGAATGGATCGCTTATCGCTATGGTATTGACGCTCACGACATAGCCGAGGCCGCGGCAAAGATAGAGGCCGGCGAGCGTGATGATGAAGGGGGGAAGACTGAAGGTCTGGATCAGATAGCCCTGGAATGCCCCGAAGGCGAGCCCGAAGAGGAGCACTGCCAGTATGACGAAAACCGGGCTCCAGTGGGAATTCGTGAGGAGACTCGCCGTCACCATGGTCGAGAAGGAGAGGACCGAGCCCACCGAGAGATCGATTCCGCCCGAGATGATGACGAAGGTCATGCCTACCCCGAGGATGAGCAGATACGAGGTATTCATGAACAGGTTGAGGAAGTTCTGGAGGGAGAAGAAGCCGATGAAGGAGACCGATCCCACCCCGAACATCACGCCGAACAGCGCCAGGGTCGCGAACAGCGCCGCGCTCTGCTGGTTGATGCGTCTTGTGCTCTTCATGCCGCGAGCTCCCTTCTGCCGAAGACCTGCGTCACCGAGGACCTGAACTTGGGAGATTGCAGCAGGCTGATGATGTAGACGACCATCGCCTTCACCACCTGGGCTATCTGGGGCGGCACGTTGAAGGCGTAGATGGTGACGGTCAGGGTCTCGATGATCAGGGCTCCGACTATGCTGCCGAGCAGATAGAACTTACCGCCGTTGAGCGAAGTCCCGCCGAGGACCACCGCGAGGATCGCGTCGAGTTCGAAGCCGACGCCGAGGTTGTTGCCGTCGGCGCTCATCACGGTGGAGCAGGCGATGAGCCCGGAGACACCCGCGCAGAAGCCGCTGAAGGCATAGACGCCGAGGATGATGTTCTTCGCGCTGATGCCGGCGAAACGGGCGGCTGTAGGGTTGATGCCGACGGCCTCGATGAAGAGACCGAGGGCGGTCCGCCTGGTGACCAGGATCGTCAGCAGAAGAAGGACGGCGACCATGTAGAGAGAGAAGGGGAGGCCGAAGACATAGCCCTGGCCGAGGAGTGCGAAAGGCTTTACGTACAGCCAGACGACCAAGGCGTTCGTGGTGACCATGGCGATGCCCCGCCCGGCCACGTAGAGGATGAGGGTGGCTATGATGGGCTGCATGCCGATGCGCGAGACGAGCATCCCGTTCCACATCCCCGCCACCACGCAGACCAGGACCGCTATGGCCATCGACACGAAAAGCGGATGCTTGGGTATGCCCTGGAGGTCCCCGCCCAGGAGCATGGCGACCACGCCGGCCGAAATGGCGACCAGAGAACCCACGGAAAGATCGATCCCCTTGGTCGCGATGACGAGGGTCATCCCGATCGCGAGCAGCATGATGGGAGCGCCGTTCTTCAGAATGTCGATAAGGTTCCCGTAGAAGTGCCCTTCCTTGATCTCGATTCGGAAGAAATGGGGCGTAAAGAACAGATTGAAAGCCAGGAGGAGCGCGAGGGCGACCAGGGGCCAGAATAGCGTATAGCCAGTGAGTTTTTTCCACCACGACATGGTCACTTTCCCTCCGCGATAGTTCTCATGATGCGATTCTCGGTCATCTCGTCCCCCTGAAGCTCGGTCACCTTGACCTTGTCTTTGAGCACGGCGATCTTGGTGCTGCAGCGAATGACTTCCTCGAATTCCGAGGAGATGAAGATGACGCTCAAGCCTCTCCGGCTGAGATTCAGGATCTGCTCCATGATCTCGAGCTTGGCTCCGACGTCTATGCCGCGCGTGGGCTCGTCCAGGATGAGGATCTTGGGATTTGTCGCCAGCCAGCGCGCCAGCATCACCTTCTGCTGGTTGCCTCCCGACAGCTGTCCCGCCTCGTTGTTCGAGCTCGGTGTCTTGATGCCGAGCGACCTTACGAATTCATCCGCTATCTCCGTCTGCTTCTTGGGCAGGAGATACCTGAATATTCCCTTCCTCGCCTGCAGCGCGAGGATGATATTTTCCCGTATGGAGAGTTCGCTGAAGATTCCTTCGTTTTTCCTGTCTTCCGAGCAGAACCCTATGCCCGCCATCATGGCCGCGCGAGGGGAGGCGATGGATACCCTCCGTCCTTCCACGAGGATCTCTCCATGGTCGGCGTTGTCGATGCCGAAGATGAGCCGGGCCATCTCCGTCCTTCCCGATCCCAGCAGTCCGGCAAGGCCCATCACGTCGCCTTCGGAAAGGGAGAGATCGAAGGGCGAGATCGACCCGTGCAGGCCGAGGCGCTTGACGTCCAATACCTGCCGAGCCTCCGGCAACGTCCCCGCGGAGCCGCCGGGGCCTGCCCTGCGCGCCGAGAAGCTGAAGTCGGACAGCTCCTTGCCGAGCATCTTCGTGATCAATTCCAGCTTGGGAAGTTCGGCCGTCTTGTACTCTCCGACGAAGTAGCCGTTCTTCAGGACCGTGATCCGGTCGGAGATCTGGTAGGTCTGATCCAGGAAGTGCGTTATGAAAAGTATCGCCAGGCCTTCGCTGCGCAATTTTCTGATTACGGCGAAGAGCTGGTTGACTTCGTCGTCGTCAAGACTCGATGTCGGTTCGTCGAGGATGAGCACCTTGGCGGAGGAATCGAGAACCCTCGCGATGGCCACCATCTGCTGAACGGCGATGGAGTAGTTCGAAAGAGGTCGGGTCACATCGATGTCCAGGTTCAGCTTCTTCAGCACGTCGGAGGCCTGCCTGCCCATGGCCTTGCGATCGATCCTGCCGAAGCGCATCGGCTGCTTTCCGATGAATATGTTCTCGGCCACCGATAGATTGAGACAGAGATTGATTTCCTGATAGACGGTATTGATGCCGAGCCTCTGCGCGGCCAACGGGGAATCGGGCCGGATCGGCTTTCCTCCCAGCAGCATACTGCCGAAGTCCTGTTTATAGACCCCCGTCAGGACCTTGACCAGCGTCGATTTGCCGGCACCGTTCTGGCCCATGAGGGCATGAACCTCTCCCCGGAACAGGCGGAAATCCACATCGGAGAGCGCCTTCACCCCCGGGAAGGATTTGTTTATTTTTTTCATCTCCACGATCGGAGCGATGTCTGACATCCGAACCTCCCCCTGACATGGTCCGACAGCTGTCGCTGCGAACCAAAGCCACTCCGACTGCTCGGAGTGGCTTTGCGTATTCTATGTTGTTGCGACTAGAGCCTTCGGATCGGTACTAGTACTGGCGAGTCGGGAACGCGGCGGCGGCGTTCGTCGCGTCGAAGAGTCCCTCGATGGTCCAGATCCTCGAAGGCAGCTTCTTGCCGTCGCGGAGGTCGCGGATGGCCTGGACGGCCTGCGGTCCGAGCAGCGGATTGCACTCGACCGTGCAATTCATCTCACCGTTCATGATCGCCTGGAAGGCGCCCTTCACGCCGTCCATGCCGATGATGATGATATCCTTCCCCGGCTTGAGCCCTGCTTCCTTGATCGCCTGGATCGCGCCGAGCGCCATCTGGTCGTTGTGGGCGAAGCAAACCTGGATGTTCTTGTCCGCCTTGAGGAAGGCTTCCATGACTTGCTTGCCGCCGTCCGTGGTGAAGTCGCCGCTCTGGGTGCGGGTGATCTGCCAGTTCGGGTGGTCCTTCATGATGTCGCGGAAGCCCTTGGCTCTCTCGATGGCCGGAGCCGAGCCGACCGTGCCCTGGAGTTCGACGATATTGATCTGCTTCTGTCCGTCGTCTAGCCCCTGGGCCTTCAGGTACTTGGCAAGCCAGAGGCCCGCCTCGTGGCCTTCGTTGATGAAGTCCGAACCCATGATGGTGAGTCTGAGATGCTGATCCGCCTTGGCGACATCGCGGTCGATCATTATCACGGGAATTCCGGCCCTCTTCGCTTCCTGAAGGACGGGACCGTAGCCGGTCTCGACCATCGCCGTGAACAGGATGCAGTTGACGCGGCGCGCGATGAACGTCCGGATGGCCGCGATCTGATTTTCCTGCTTGTTCTGCGCGTCGGAATACAGGAGGTCGAAACTCGGATCGGCCAGGAAGGCATTCTGGACGGAGGCGGTATCAGCCGTCCTCCACTCGCTCTCGGAGCCCTCCTGAGAGAAGCCTACGACCCACAGCTTGGGCTTGGCGAAGGCCGAGGCAGAAAAGAGCACCATGGCCGCGGCGATCAAGAGAAGCGTTTTCTTTGCACCTCGCATAAAGCTCTCCTTTGAATTGATTTGTTCAGCTAGACTTTCCCCATCCTCCATCGGCGGCGATCCGCGAGAAGGAAGCCAACGAATCCACTAGTGCGACGATCCCATTGCAAACCGCGAAACACTTCCTCCTTCGCTTCCTCCTTTCCTCGAGCGCTTCACTGGACATTCAGATATTTGTAAAGCTTCTCGTTTTTCAGGACTTTCATGACGGGAAAATTGAGCGGGCCGATGATCGTAGTGACGGCGCCATCGGCCTTCTGGAGGGTGAGCGGGCAGTTGATGCCGATGATGTTCACCGAGCCCGCGCCGTCCAGGACATCGCCGTATCTGATGTCGCGCGTGTCGCCGTCGCTCGTCATGAACACCTGCCTGCCCAGGTACTCGGTCACGACCAGCTTGTTCATGAACCTAGGATCGGGATGGCTCTTGCTGCCCTTCGGAAACTCTACGATCCGGGGCTTGCTTTTCAGTATTTCGGCGACTGTCTTGATGACGGCTCCCGAATCCGGACCGTCGATTTCGTATACCTTGTCGATGGAATTCGAAGGCCGCAGCTCTATCCAATCGAAGCTGACATCGACGCGAATTTCCGCCCTGGCGGGGATCGTCTCGCCAAGAGCGATGACCTTCCAGGTGCCGCCCGGCAACCGGTAGCTCACATGGCCCATGGAGGTCTCCGAGCACAAGCCGACGCACTTGAGCGTGCCCGTCTGGGCCGAGGCGAAACCCGCAGCCGCGATCGCCAAGGCGAGTACGAGTCCGTACCTGATTATCATGCGCATTTTCCGCTCCTTTCCTCAAACCCTCGATATGGCGAGGCAGGTGCCGTAGGCACCTGCTACCGGTATCGCACGGTTTCGGAGAGCGGTCTTTAGACTAAACGGCGAAATTGGGCACTATTCGGGAGGCGACGGGCGCGATCAGTATTTGCGCGTGGGGAGCTCCATACGCGCGACGCTGGCGGGGAAGACTTCTTCGGAGGTGACGATGCGTATGGGCAATTCCTTGCCTGACATGAAATCCTTCACGGCTTTCATGAGCTGGGGCCCCAGGAGAGGATTGCACTCCACGGTGCAGTTGAGCTTTCCGGCTATCATGGCCTTGAAGGCGTCGCGGCTGCCGTCGACCGAGACCACCACCACGTCCTTCCCCGGCTTGAGCCCGGCGGCTTCCATGGCTTCGATGGCTCCGAGCGCCATGTCGTCGTTGTGCGCGAAGAGGACGTCTATCCTCTGATCCTTCAGGGCCAGATCCTGAAGTATGTGGCGCATGACTTCCTTGCCCTTGTTCCGGAAGAAATCGCCGCTCTCCGAGTCGATGATATGGTAATTGGGATAGGCCTTGAGTATCTCCCTGAAGCCCTCGCTGCGATCGATCGTGGGGGCCGAGTCGAGCGTGCCCAGGAGCTCGACGATGTTCACCTGCCTATCGGTCTTCATGTAGTCGACGAGCCATCGCGCGGCTCTGCGGCCTTCCTCCACGAAGTCCGAGCCCATCAGGGTGACCCACAGGGATTCGTCCTTGACGGCCACGGCCCGATCGGTGATGAAGACCGGGATCCCCGCGGCCTTGGCCTGGCGCAGCACGGGGCCCCAGCCCGACTCCACGATCGGCGAGAAGGCGATGATGTCGACCTTTTTCGCGATGAAGGAGCGCACGGCGGCCAGCTCTTTCTCGGGGTCCTGCTCCGAGTTCACGAACAAGAGGTCGATGCCCGCCTGCCGCGCCGCGTTTTTGATCGAGATGGTGTTCCCCAGGCGCCAGGCGCTCTCCTGCCCCACCTGCGCGAAGCCCAGCACTATCTTGTGCCCCGGCTTCGCCTGGCGCGGCGGCACGGGCTCCGCCAGCGCGCCGATCGCCAGCGTCTTGGCAGTGACCAACGAGGTCCGCAGGATCATCTTCTTGGGAATGCCGTTCTCGTGGTGCAGGATGTCCATCGCGTAGCTGACCGCCTCCTTGCCTCCCGTCGGGCAGGTGAAGGTGGCGGCCAGCTGCCCCGTGCGCACCATCTCGATCCCGCCGTTCGGCCCGGGCAGGCCGTCGGTCCCCACGAATTTGATGCCCTTGATGCCGAGCTTGTCGGCCGCGCGCCAAGCCCCCTCGGCCATGGCGTCATTCTGGGCCATGACGACATTCACCCTGCCTCCCTTCCGGAGCCAGGCGCCGAACTTGTCCTCGGCCCGGTCGCGCAGCCAGTCGGCCACCAGGGTGCCCGCGATTGCTATGTTCGGCCTGTAGGCCAGCGCCTCCTCGAAGCCTTCCTTCCGGTCGAGCATGGGAGGAGAGCCGGCCTGGCCCATGATCTCGACGATCCGACCGCCCTTCTTCCCCAGCATGTCGGCCACGTACTGTCCGGCTTCCTTCCCGACGAGTCGGTTGTCGGGGCCGATGAACAGCGTGTAACCGTAGCCTTCGACCGCGCGATCGAGCACGATGACGGGGATGTGCGAGTAGACTTCGTTGACCACCGGAGTCAGGGCTCGCGAATCCGTCGGGGAAATGATGAGGAGGTCGATGCCTTCTTTCATCATTCTCCGGACGTCGTCTATCTGCTGCGAGCTGGAATCGCCGGCGTCGGCGAGTATCAAGCGAAGATCGCCGTGCCGGGCGGCTTCGGCCTTGATCTCTTCGGTCATTTCGATTCGCCAGGGTTCCGAGAGATTGGCTTGCGAGACTCCGATGAGGTAGCGGATGCTGCGCTCGTGCAGTTCGGAGGGAGCGCAGGCCGACGACAAGGCGATCACGGCGAGCGCGAAGGCGAGCGCTAGTCCTCGGGCTCGGAGAGGCGATCGCGCGTTCACGAGCTCGGCCCCTTCTTGTAATCGCTCGGCGAAATGCCCATGACCTTCCGGAAGGCCCGGCTGAAGTAGTGCTGGCTCCGATAGCCGACTCGTTCCGCGATCTCGAACATCTTCGCCGCGGGATCGTTCATGAACTGGATCGCCTTTTTCACCCGGGCCCGATTGAGGTACTCGATGAACGACAGGCCCGTTTCCCGCTTCATGAGCCGCGACAGGTAGCCCGGGCTGATCTCGAGCTCCCGCGCCGCATCCTCGAGGCTGTACTCCGGGTTGTAGTAAAGCTGGCTGATGCTGTTGATGGCGAGGACGACCGCCGCCTCGCATTTGCCGCCGTCGGCCAGCTCGGTCCGCAGCTCTTCGTAGGCCTCGCACAGGCCGCTGACGGGATCGGGGACGAGGCGCGAGGCGATGACCGGGACCTGGATGAGCTGCGCCGCGGCACGGCGCTCGATCGCGGACTTGATCTCGGAGAGACGGCCCTCCTCGATGCCCTGCATGATCGCGAGGACCATCTCGGTGTCGTCCTCGAAGATGTGCGCGCCAGGAGAGGGGAAAGCCTCGGACAGTATCGTCCGCATCGCGACGAGGGCCAGACGCCGCACCCGGTCCGCCTCGGGAATGCCGGCGCCGAAGCGCTCGGAGAACCGCGCGGCGAGGAGCGTCAAGGGGCCGGAAATCTCAAGATCGAGAAAGGCGGTCGTCTCCTCGATCTCGGTGCGAGACAGCGCTCCCTTCACCCAGTCGCGGAAGAAACGCTCGTGGAGCAGAGGCAGGTTCCGCGCCAGCTGCTCCCGAGCCCAGATGGCGTACTTGCCCGTCTCGCTCCTGGCCTTGAGTTCCGCCCGGGCCCGCTCGAGCGTGGCGGCGAAGACAGCGGCGTCGAGGGGCTTCAGGAGATAATCGAAGACCTGCAGTTTCACGGCGGCCTGGGCGTAGTCGAATTCGTCGTGCCCGGAGATTATGATGATGAGCCTGTTGGGCAGGGCTCCGTTCAGCCGCTCGATGAGCTCGAGCCCGTTGAGGAAGGGCATGCGGATATCGATGAGCAGGATGTCCGGCTCGAGCTCCACGGCTTTCGCGAAGGCCAGTTCCCCGTCTTCCGCCTCGGCCACGATCTCGAAATCGAGGGCCAGACGCTCGACCAATGAGTGTATTCCCCTGCGAATCTTCGGCTCGTCGTCGGCTATGAGCAGTTTCCACATTCAGATATCCTCCTCCTTGAGCAGGGGATGCCTCACGAGAACCACGGTCCCCTTCCCCAGGACGCTGGTGAACGACAGGCCGAAGGGCCTCCCGAAGGTGAGCCTGATGCGCTGGTGGACATTCTGGACCCCGTAGCCGAGGCCGGGCATCTTGCCGTCTTCCCTTTCCAGCGCGAGGTTGAGCGTTTCCAGCCGCTCCGCCGTCATGCCCGCGCCGTCGTCCCGGACGGCCAGCCGGAGCTCTCCTTCCTCGACTCTCGACTCCACGCATATCCAGCCTTTGCCGCGGCGCTCCTTCACCCCGTGGTAGATGGCATTCTCGACCAGGGGCTGGAGGATGAGACGGAGAATGCGATGGGAAGGGAGGGCGTCGGCGATGCGGATCTCGAAATCGAACTTGTCCTCGTAGCGCATCTTCTGGATGGCGAGATAGCTCTTCACGTGCTCGATCTCGTCGTGGAGGGCGATGAGCTCGCGCCCCCGGCTCAGACCGATCCGGAAGAGCGTGGTGAGGGAGCCCACCATGCTGACCACGTCGTCCACCCGGTTCTCCTGCGCCATCCACTGGATCGTATCGAGGGTGTTGTACAGGAAGTGCGGCTTGATCTGCTCCTGCAGGACCTGCAGCTCTCCCTCGCGCTTCGCCAGCTGCTCGCTGTAGACCTGGTCGATGAGGCTCTGGATCCGCTCGATCATCTCGTTGAAGCCCTCGCCCAGCTCGCTGATCTCGTCGCCGTTCCCCCCGCTGAAGCGCACGGAGAGGTCGCCCCCTTCGGCGCGCTTCATGAGACTCTTGAGGCCGAGCACCGGCCTGGCGATGGAAAACGTGAAGAAGAGCGCTCCGATGATCGCGAGCCCCATGGTCGCCCCGGCGATGATCAGCGTCCAGTAGCGGATGAGCATCACCTCGCGGAGCGTCTCCGACAGGGAGAAGACTCCGATGGTCTGCCAGCCCGTGCGGCTCGAAATCTGGCTCAGCACCCGGTAGTCGATGCCGCCGACCCTGATGATCGCCGATGCGGCGCCCCGCCGCTGCATCGTGACGGGAATCCGATAGACGATGTCGTTCACCGGCGCGTAGACGAGCTCGCCCTCGGGGTCCGCGATGAAGAGGAAGCCGTGCGCCCCGAGCGAAGTCCCCTTGAAGATGCGCTCGATCGTCGAGAGCTTCATGTCCACGAGTATCTCGCCGAGGAGGCGGCCGTCGCCGGGGTCGACGATGGCCTTGACGATCGAAACCACCTCCTCGGGCCCGTAGTTGTGGGTGCTCCTCAGGTTGCGGCCGATGGGTCGCGAGAACAGCCGGACGACCCCGGGAACCTCCCTGGCGAGCGTGTACCAGCGTTCGGAGGTGAGCGGATCGCGCGTTATGCGATAGAAGTCGTCGGTGATGGAATCGTCGTCGTCGCTCACGACGAGGATGCCGGCGATCTCGGGATGGGTCCGCGATATGGCGGACATCGTCTTGATGATCGACGACCGCTCGGAGGGAAGGGCCGTACCTCTTTCGAGATAGGCGAGCACGCTTTCGTCTTCGGCCAGGAAGTCGATGAGCCGCTCGATGTCGAGGACGTGGTAATCGATGTTGACCGTGACCTGGGCAATCATGTGCTCGACATAGTTGGTCGTCTCGCGCTCGATCGCATGCGCGTACAGCGACGGGCCGATGATGCCCAGGGACAACAGAGGCAGGAAGACCAGCGCGAGGAAGTAGAGCATGAGCTTGAGCCGGATACTCAGCGGTCGGGGGCTCTCTCGCTTCTCGGCGGGATGCCCATGAAGCGGGTCTCGCGTTCCGCGCTGCGATGCGAGGCGTCTCGTCACATCGTCTTCCATCGCTGGGATCCCCGGCCCGGACTGCATTCAGTCTGCTCCGTGTACGTACACGTCACTTATAAACGATTATAAACCCGATTCTTCCTTTTGGCGAGGAAAACGTACGGAGGTGCTGGAGCCTGATCGGAAGCGCGGCTTCCGATTTCAGGCAGATGCCCGGACTAGAGCCCCGGCGTTGTCCGGTCGCAGGCTGAGCAGTCGCCAGGAGCCCGAGCTTCGCCCTTCGAGAAGCGGCCTCATCGCTTCGACGAAGCGCGCCTCCTCCGCTCCGCAGATCGCCATGATCGTGGGACCGGCGCCGGAAAGGAACACGGCCAGGGCGCCCGATTCGCGGGCCGCTTCCTCGATCTCCCGGAAGCCTTCGATGAGGGGAGCTCGGAAGGGCTCGTGCAGGCGGTCGCGGCAGGCCAGGTCGAGCTTGCCGTAGTCGCGGGAGAGGAAGGCGGCGGCGACCATGGCGGCGCGGCCGGCGTTGAAGGCCGCGTCGCGGAAACCTATCCGGTCGGGAAGCGCGGCGCGGGCCTTGGCCGTCTCGAGGGGGAAAGGCGGCACGAGGGCGTTGAAGACGAGTCCTTCCTCGACATCGGCCCTGATCGTCGAGACGCGCCGCCCTTCGAGGATGGAGACGGCGAAACCGCCGAGAAGCGCGGGGCAGACGTTGTCGGGATGCCCTTCGAGCTCCGTGGCCAGGTCGAGCAGGGCCTGTCGGTCGAGGCTGCCGCTCCGGCACTCGTCCTCGCCGGCGGCCTGGGCCGCCAGGAGGCCGCCGACGATGCAGGCCGAACTGGAGCCGAGCCCGCGGGCGATGGGGATATCGGCGTCGAAGCGGAGCCGGATGCCTCGGAACGGAAGTCCGAGTTCTTCCAGGCCGCGGCGATAGGCGCGCACGAAGAGGTTGTCCTCGTTCGCGTGCTCGGCCGCGCAGCCTTCGATGACGACGGCGTCGGCCGGCTCGACGGCGAAGCGATCGTAGAGATTGAGCGCGAGGCCGAGGCTGTCGAATCCCGGCCCCAGGTTCGCGCTGGTGGCCGGAACGTGGATGTGGATGCTCCGCTTCATGGCCGTTCCAAGAGCCCGAGCAGTGTCGATTTCATGTCCTCTGGCGCGACCACCCGGTCGTGTCGGCGCGGTCTGTCGCGGAGTTCGCGCACCGCCTGGGGCAGCTCGAGGCCCGCCAGCTCGGCGAGGCGCTCAGCGAGATCGAGTTCGGCGATGGTCGCGGCATCCTCGTCCTGGACCGAACGGGCGGCCGTGCGGGCGGCCGTGCGGGCGGTTATGGCGGCGGGTGAGGCGGCGGCCGGAGCTGTCGGCTCGGCCGCCCCGAGGCCGATGGCCGCCGCGACCGTCGCCGGGAACTTGAAGGGGCTGGCCGTCGCGGCCACGACGAGCGGAACCTCGCCGTCGGAGCCGCCGCGAAGGCGATCGGCTACGGCCACGGCCACGGCCGTGTGCGGATCGATCAGGTAGCCCGAGTCGTCGTAGAGTTCGCGGATCGCTGCCGCTGCCGCCGCCTCGTCCGCCCAGCCCGAGCGGAAGTCGGAGAAGCCGGCGCGTTCGGCCTCGGAGAGCGAAAAGCTGCCTTCGGCAGCCAGCCGGCCCATGAGCTGGGCCGTCCGCGCCGGATCCCGGCCCGCGGTCTCGAAAATGAGGCGTTCGAGATTGCTCGAGACGAGGATGTCCATCGAAGGACTCGAGGTCGTGTAGAACTCTCGCCTTCGGTCGTAGCGGCCGGTTTCGAAAAAATCGCTCAGGACGTGATTCCTGTTCGAGGCGCAGATGAGATTCCGGATGGGAAGACCCATCGCCTTCGCATAGCTCGCCGCGAGGATATTGCCGAAGTTGCCCGTGGGCACGGCGACGTCCATCTCGCCGTCCGGCCCGAGCTTGCCCGAATCCGCCAGATCCCGCCAGGCCTTGACGTAGTAGACGATCTGCGGGAGAAGCCGCGCGATATTGATGGAATTGGCCGAGGAGAGCCGCAGCCCGCGCTTTTCCAGGCTTCCGGCGAGCTCGGCATCGGCGAAAAGCGCCTTGACGCCGCGCTGGGCGTCGTCGAAGCTCCCCTCTATGCCGACGACCGCCGCGTTGTCCGCCCGGTGACTCACCATCTGGAGCCGCTGCACGGCGCTGACGCCGCGGGCCGGGTAGAATACGACGATGCGTATCCCCGGCATGTCCGAAAAGCCGGCCAGGGCCGCCTTGCCCGTGTCGCCCGAGGTGGCGACGAGGATCACTATCTCGTCCCGCACGCCCAAACGATCGCGCGCCAGGCGCGTGAGGGCGCCCATGAGCGTGAGGGCGAGATCCTTGAAGGCCAGCGTGGGCCCGTGGAACAGCTCAAGGAAATGATAGCGGCCGTGCCGCGTCAGCGGAGCGACGTCCGGCGAGTCGAACCTGGCCGAAGACGCTTCCAGCGCCGCCGCGAGCCGCCCGCCCTCGAACTCGGGGAAAAAGGGCGAAAGCACACGGAAGGCGAGCTCCGCATAGGAGAGACGGGTCGCGCGCAGGGCGTCAAGATCGAGCGCAGGCATCCGGCGGGGAACGTAGAGCCCGCCGTCGGAGGCTATGCCGGCGAGGATGGCTTGGGCTGCGGAGACCGGGGCGGCCTCGGATCTGGTGCTGATGTACACACGGTCCTCCGGCGGCAGGATAGCAAAAGAGCCGGCTTCCCGAAAGGGGAGGGGAACCGGCTCTCTGCACGGACTTTCGCGGCGCTATCCGAAGGCCCGCCGCGGAGAGGCCGCTCGAAGGACGATCAGGCGCCGCCGCCCAGCTTGGTGAAGTCGCTCGGGACGCTCAAGGAGCGCTTCCCGAGTTCGATGTTCAGCATGAAGATTCCCTGCGGGGAATTGCCCATGAGATCGACGGTCTGGAGAATCTCGCTCGCGTTTTTCTCTTCCTCGACCTGCTCGGTGACGAACCATTGGGCGAGGGTCTGCGTGGCGTAGTCCTTTTCCTCGCCGGCGAGGGCCATGATTTCGGCGATGCTCTTCGTGACGCCCTTTTCATGTTCGAGGGCGCGCTGGAATAGTTCCTTTACGCCGCTTTCCTTGAACTCGGGCTTGGCGATCGCCTTGAGCTCGACCGCCGCGCCCTGGTCCTGAAGGTAATTTGCGAACTTCATGGCGTGGAACATTTCCTCGTGGTACTGGATCGTGAACCAGTGTCCGACGCCCTTGTAGCCGGCCTCGCTCATGCGGGCCGCCATGGCCAGATACAGATACGCGGAATACATTTCCCTGTTGATCTGCTCGTTGATGCGTTCGGCCATTCTTTTGGAGATCATGCTGGCTCCTTAGGTTAATCTTACTTTAACGATAAGATACGGCCGCGCTGCCCGGCGGGCAAGTCGCTTCGTCGATTCAGGCGAACTCCCACGCGGCGATATAGTGCAGCCGCTCTTCGGGAGGATGCGGCCCTTCTCCGGCTAGGGACCAGGAACCGCGAAGCCCCAGCGCCGTCGCCGCGCTTTCGATGTGCCGCATGGCTATGCCCATGTCGAGGTTCTGAAGTCTGATCTCGCCCAGGGCCGCATTGTAGAGCCGGTCTTCCCGGAGGAAGAGGCAGAGGCGATCGGCCGATCGGTCGAAGAGCAGGCGCCAGGGTTGCTTGTTCGAGGCCGAAGGCCCGATTCGGACCGCCTCGAGGAGCTCGGCGAGCTTACCTTCCGCCCGGAGCGGTCGCCATGAGCCGTCGGCGCCATTTTCGAAAAAGAGCTCGGCTGGATCCTTGCGCCGCCTCGAGCCTGCGCCGAGGCGGATGATCCTATCCTGCACGCCGACGCGGCTCGCCGGAGCGCCGACGGGGCTGCAGGCAGGAATCAGCTCCGCGTCGTCGGCGGCGAGCGCGCGGGCGATGAAGGTCCTGTCGAAGAGTCCGCCGAGCCAGCAGCTGCCGAG
>Ga0307376_10000418_pt1 | contig 52637 bp, 54 predicted proteins | sample TR2MG_FD_202536 | JGI IMG/M metagenome (GOLD analysis project Ga0307376, IMG submission 202536) | Soil microbial communities from Risofladan, Vaasa, Finland - TR-2 | ecosystem: Environmental > Terrestrial > Soil > Coastal area > Acid sulfate soil | place: Finland: Risofladan, Vaasa | collected...
GGAACAGCAGGATTAATCCGCAAACTAAACCAAAAACACAACAAATAATACGAATAATAGCAGAAGGAGGATTCATTTCAACAGAAAGAATAGTTCTTTGATCACTACGTTTAATTTTAACAATCGCACCGATGAAAGTGTTTTTCCAAATAGAAATTCCTGAACCAATTAGAGGCCAAACTTCGATTTTATAGTGAAGATTCTTTTTTAAAATCTCCATTATTGCTTCATCTGTTAGGGTTGGCTTATAACCAATATCAATTTTAACCATAAATTTCCCCTAAATGTGAAATATGTTTTTTTGTATTATTAAAATTATTGCTGAAATTTACCAAATCTAAAATCAAATGATGTTAATCAGTATGTGATAGATGAAATAAAGATAAGTAAAGTATAAGAATTCAAGAAAAAAAAATCACTTCTAAACGAAAAGAAAGTTATCTTAAAAAAACACTCTTTATTTTTCATTGAATAAGAAATCAATTCTAGAAAATGAAGTATTGAGTAAAAATATGAAATTAATTTTAAATAAAATCCTATATAATTTCCGATTTATTACAAATTTTACTGTGAATAATAATAGAGGAGATTTTGAAAAACAAGTACAACAATTATTAAAGTGAATTCTGACGTCTATTAAAAAGTAAAAGTCTTTGAAGGAACTTGGGTTGAAGGTACTAAAATTATCTTTATGCAATATTAGTAGGATAGAAAAAAGATTAGCTCAATGGATGAAATGGTAGGAAGAAATAAAGAGAATTTTTACTAAAAACCTAGCTAAAGTTTGTTGTGTGATATTTCGTTCTTAGATTTTTCCCTAATCCAAGACTGGTCTGAATATTTAATATTGTTATAACAATTTAAAATCAGAAGTCTAGAGGGAATTGACTGTAATGATTAATACTGTTTTAGGACCTATTTCTGAAGATGATTTAGGTGCAACATTAATGCATGAACATATTCTAGTGGATTTGAATGGTATAAACTTGATAGAGAAAACTTATACAACTGATGAGGTTGTTGATATCGTTTTACCATATTTGATTGATGTGAAAAATAAGGGATGTTCAACTATTGTTGAAGCAACTCCTTTTGGACTTGGTCGTGATTTAGAGGTTTTAAAGGAATGTGCTGAAAAATCTGGATTGAACATTATCACATGTACAGGTGCCTGGGATGGTTTTAATGTTAAAGGAAAAGCTGTTCCAGATGATATTAAGGAAAAAACAATAGCTGAGATCGCGTCCATTTGGATAAAGGAATGCAAAGAAGGAATAGATGAGACTGGAATAAAACCTGGTTTCATTAAAATGGCTCTTGGTGATGAAGGAGAAGTTTTCCCTTTACAAGAAAAACTACTTCGTGCAGCAATTAAAACTAGTTTAGAAACTGGTTTTCGCATCCAATGTCATGTTTGGAATGAACCAAGTGTAAAGCGAACTTTTGAAATTTTAGAGGAAGAGAATTTTCCATTCGATAATTTTGTTTGGGTTCATGCTGATGCTTGTTATAAGATACCACTTATGATTGAGTATGCAAAAAAAGGTATGTGGATTCAATTTGATGGAATTGCTGGTGCTAAGGATTTTGAAAGATACCCTCCAGCTATAAGAAAATTGTTAGAAGAGAATCTGATTAATCAGCTATTATTTGGACAAGATTCAGGCTCCTTTATGGTTAAAGAGAACAGAGAAGAAAATAAGAACCAAAACATAAGACCCTATGCAATATTCTTTGATAAATTTGTTCCGTATTGTGTAAAGGAAGGAATAGATCAAAAAATCATCAAAAAGGTAATCACAGAGAACTCGAAAAGAGCACTCACTCTCAAGTAAACTCAAAAAAAAAAAACTAAGAAGAATTTTCCTAATTATAAATATCTAGGACATTGTCATACTTTTCTCAAATGAAATTATTAAAAATAGGTGGGACTTTTAATTTTAAAATAAGTATAAATGAGATAACAGGAGAATTTACTAAAATGGAAGAAGAGAATACAACACCTCTACTACTCCTTATATCCCTTCATTTAGTCTTGGATTTAAGAGCACGATATTTTTACTGCCAGTAGGTGTTATCATCTAATACTAAAAAAAGATAAACAAAAATTGAAAAAATATAACGGCGTTATTGAAAATGAAAATTGAAATACTAGGCACTCCTTTCAACTGTATTGGATCACCACCAGATATTGAAAATACTGCTGATGGTCTTCGGCAATTGAACTTAGTTCCACTTTTAGAATCAAAAGGATGTAGTGTAAAAGATCTAGGAAATTTAGCTGGATATCAATTTCAAGATATCCTTGATTCTGAAACAGGCATAAAAGATTTTGATATATGGATTAAACTTTCTAAAAATCTATCGAAAAAGCTTGAGGGGATACTTAACCGAAATAGATTTCCCTTGCTGCTTGGCGGTGACTGTAGTATGTTGATTGGGATATTTTCAGCATTCGCAAAAAGAGGTGAAGAAATTAATTTGATATTTCTTGATGGCCACGCTGATTTTCATAGTGTTGAAACATCTCCTACTAGTGATCCAGCGGATATGGAATTAGCAGTATTGACAGGACGCGGACCAGAGAGAATTACAAAGATAGCTAACAAATATCCATTACTTGAAGAAAAAAATGTCTTGGTTTTTGGTATCAGAACATGGGATCAAATTGCTGAATCGAGTATACAGGTTTACGACAAAAAAATCATGAAGGAAAAAGGGATCAAAACTATTTTAGAGCAAGGAATAAAAAATCTTCCCAATAAAAAGCTTCCAATTTGGCTTCATCTAGATGTTGATGTTCTGGATCCAAAATATATGCCTGTAATGTTTCCCGAACCTGATGGATTAACATATGAAGATTTGTATGAATTGTTGAGGAATGAATGGGTTTTAGAGCGAATCAGAGGAATAAGCATAGCTTGTTATCATCCTGCTTTAGACAAAAATGGCAGTGCAGGAAAACGATTGGTTTCACTGATTGTAGATATTCTTTCTCAAAAACCATGTCTTAAATAATAAAAATATACAATAATTACAATAATGCCAGAAAATACTATTAAAAAAAAGATTTATAAAACAATTGAGCTTCAGCAAAAATAACTTTAGGGCCGTTAGCTCAGCTTGGTAGAGCAACAGGCTCATAAGGCTTGCACTTGTGAGTTCCTGTCTGAAAAACCTGTGGGTCACCTGTTCAAATCTGGTACGGCCCACCACTTTTCCTATCCTCACTATCTACTCATCTTTGCTGTTTTTATAAGAAAGTACACCAATACCTAAAACAACAAATATAACTGAAATAGGAGATGCATAAATGTTTAAATCTCCACAAAGATAAGAGGTTCTATATTGGAGTTATTTTACATCATTTTTTCAAGGGGTAAAATAAATATGGTTAGAAAATTTAAAATTACTGTCATTAAGAAATTTAGTCCTGAGGATGTGTTTGGAAAAGAAGGTTTCCAGTTTAACAGCGGAGAGAAGGATAAAATCTGTAATTTATTCGAAGAAGGCCAAGAATTCACCTTTGAAGGTGTGAAAAAACCTGAAGGCTTTCCATGTGAATGGGCGTGGAATGATCTCTTCAATGATATTATGTGTTTAGCTTTCGGTGCCTCCTATACCGCTTATACACCTTGCCGAGATGGGAAAAAACCGATTGTGTTTAAAGTAGAACGGATTGCTGAAGAATAATTCTTAAGAAACATTATTTATGGCATGTTAAACCATAAGGAACAGCCTGATAATAAAAAGAGAGAAGAAAATCCCGAGAGTTTTACTTCTCTTTGATTTTCATGCCAATTGGAAATTGATGCTGAATCGTTTCTCATTAAATTTACTTTTTGGTAAGTCGAAACGTATTGATTTTCCATGTTTTTTTTTCATGCAATTAAAGCTTATGATCTTAACTGAATCAAAATTTCTGACAAGACATAAGCATGGAAATTGGAGAAGAAATTATTGGGCAACATTTTGATGTTTACAAGACTTGCAAAAGATGTCTATCTTAGGAGTAAGTAAATCATAGTATTTTCTGCAAGTCGCGTGTTCCAATCGCGCTTGGCCCACCAAATTCTTAATTTTTTATATTTGGTTATTTTTTATTGATTAAAAGAATTGGACATATTAATTAAAGTAAACCGTCTAAGTATAATTAGGGATTATCATGGAGTCATCAATTTTTGAGTCTAAAATAGTTTTATCAAAAGAAGGGAAAATACTTGGAAGAATTCTAAGAATTGATGAAAGAATTGGATACACAAACAAAAAGGAAATTTTCTATATAATCCAATATCGGAAGAATAGAAGGTTAAAACAAACAATCCAATTACCCTTCAAATTGTACAAACCTTTGAAAATAACTGATGAAAATGTTTCAATCGATATTTGTAAAAATGAATTTGAAATTTTGATAAAAAAACTTGAAGCAGAACAGAAGATGAAAGTGAAAGAATCAAAGTTTGGAAAAGTCTCTGATGAAGATGCTGCTATTGCTCGCACGTTAACCGGTAGATGGTAAAAAAAAGTTTGTTTTTTAAAAAAAATCGGAATAAAAGAAATGTAATAATCGAAACAAGTGCATAATATAGGGTGTGAGATTATGAATGGGAAAATTAAGTGGTTTATGATTGCTCTAATAATTGCTATTTTTGTTAGTCAAAATACTCTCTCGAAGGATTTTCTATATTGCACAGATAAGGATTTATTAAAAACAAATACATGTGATGAGGTATTCAATCCTTTTTCTAAAGAGATAAAAGCGAATTCATTTCAACTGGTGGATGAATTTCCTTCGAGTATTCTTCAGCTCTCTAATTATGATAACTTAAAAGGAATAGCAATGGGCGTATTACTAAAGGAGAATTTTCTTTTTTTACAATGTACAGATGGGATACATATCTTTGATATAACAAATGTTTCTGCACCTATAGAGAAGGGGAAATTAGATTTTATTAACGAAGAGATTAGCACACCGATTAATTATGGATTTACGATTGATGGAGATTACCTTTATTGTGATGTTGACATTTGGAATATATCCAACCCTGAACTACCAAGAAGAGCTTCTTATCTAAACATTGATCCTTCACTTGATCCCCCGGAAGAAATTGAAATTGAAGGTTATCAAGCATATATTAAACCTAGTTATGGTAATTCAATAACCAGTATTGATTTGAGAAATCCCTTGTTACCAGTTCAATTAGGTACCTTTGCAATAACCAGTTCAGCAATAAGAAGTATTGAAATCTCGCAAGAAATAGCTTTTGTTCTAACCTTTAGTGATGGATTGTTTGTAGTAAATGAATCAATCCCTAATTTTCCATCACAAATTAACCACTATACGATGACAGAACAACCGTTGGATATTACAATAGCTGGAGATTTAGCGTATATTTCAACAACCTCTGGATTAAAAATATTAAATATATCTCAACCCGGCAATATCCAAGATGTTGGTTTCTACAGTACAACACATGCAGTCTATAAAACAACGATAAATGGTACATTAGCCTTATTATGTAAAAAGAGTTATGGGCTTGAAATAATCGATATATCAAATCCAGCAACTCCAGTACACCTTGGAGAGTTTAGTAGTACTGCTAAAATTGAGAGTGTTATAATTAAGAATACAACAGCATTCATTGCTGCTAATGCTGCAGGATTAATTGTTGTAAACATCACAGAAACAACTTCTCCCAGTCAAATAACAGATTACAGTACCAATACAGATGGGAATTACAAAGCCATTTGCATGAAAAACCAGATAGCTTATATCAACGATGATAATCGTGGACTAGTCATTTTTAACACAAGTAATCCTAACCAACCAATAGAAACTGGATTAGTCTTCCAACAGAATACAATTGATGATATCTATCTCGATAATGAATCCGATCTACTGTTTTTAGCTATTAAGGACAAAGGGTTGAAGGTAACTAATATAAGTGATAGTTTAACAAATCCCATTGAAATTAAGAACTATACTTTTGTTGATGGTGAAACCACTATTAATGATCTAAAGGTTTCAAATAAAATTGCATTTCTTGCATTAGAAGACAAAGGAATTCTCATCATAGATGTTAATAATCCCACTTTTCCATCTAAACTAATTCGAATTCTTGATGGAATGAGTGTAACTAAGATCATTATCCATAATAGCTATGCATATGTCCTAACAAATAATATGGGAGTTTCTATATATGATGTAAGTAATGCAGCAAATCCTATTAAAATAGCTGATTTCGCACAAACAGAAAGAATTAAGTCACTAACAATTAATGAAAACAATATTGCCTTTCTACTAACACAGAATACAGAATTAATTGTTTATGATGTTTCTACTCCTGCTTCGCCTATTTATAAGAGTATAAAAAGCTACTATGACTTTTTAGGTAGAGAACTGTATTCTACTAGCGATGAGGTAATCATCACAGGCTCATTTTATATTTTGTTACTAGATGTCAGCAATTTAAATAGTATTTCAACAACTGCTCAATGGGAGAGTGGGAAAGAAATTCAGGAGGTATATTGGAATAGTGATCAGCTATTTTGTGCTTGTGCTTACAATGGATTAGCGATCTTTTCAATTGATTATGACAAGGATGGATATTCTTCTTATGAAGAAAGCTTTTATGGAACAAATGATCAGAAATTTGATAGCGATCTTGATGGAATGAACGATGGTTATGAAATAGAAAACAATTTGAATCCCTTATTCAATGATGCTCATGCAGATACAGATGGCGATGGATTATCAAACATTGAAGAATATAATTATCAGCATTTTGAATATTTATTACCATCGATATATTATATTTTCAGAGTAAATCCTACAACAAATGATACAGATAGAGATGGATTAACAGATTACGAGGAAATTATAACTTACAATTCAAACCCAATATTAGCTGATACCGATGCAGATAAATTGGATGATTGGCTTGAATTACAATGGTCTTCGGATATTACTGATCCTGATACAGATGGCGATACATTACTAGATGGATTTGAAGTTTTTTATTATAAAACGAATCCAACAAATAGCGATACAGATGGTGATAATATGCCTGATGATTATGAGATTTCGAATGGATTAGATCCAGTGTTAGATGATGCTGCTGCTGACAATGATGAAGATGGTTTGAGTAATTATGAAGAATTTTCTTATGGTACGGATCCAAATAATCCAGATACAGATAGAGATGGTTTAAGTGATTATGAAGAATTGAATACAGGGGAAGATGGGTATATCACAGATCCTCTAAAAGAAGATACGGATGGAGATGGATTAACAGATGGAGAAGAAGTGAACGTATATGCTACCGATCCGACTAACAAGGATTCTGATGGAGATGGTATAAATGATTACTTGGAGATTACCCTTTACAAAACAGATCCAAATAATCCTGATACTGACGGAGATGGGTATACTGATAGAGAGGAAATAGACGAAGGTTTTGATCCACTTGATCCCAAAGACAATCCTAGGGTAGTTCGAAATAGAATCCTATTAATTTCATTTGGTGGTTTAGGAGTAATAGGGTTCATTGGAGTAGGAGTCTTTGTGTACAATAAATACTTGAGAAAATTTAAAAAACCAAAACATGAAGTGTAATTAAGTTAGTAAAAGGAAACGAAAATAGAAATTAAAAAACTATTATCTATTTTTTTTAAATTTAGAATATTTCCTTAGCGTTAAAAAACTATTTCCTTTTTAATTTTGATAATTCAACTGAACGTTCATTATGCTTCAAGAGGTTTTTTTGTATGATATTATGAACTACTCCTTGAGTATTTGAAAGAATTATTTACTATTAGCTCATAAAAAAGAGAGAAAAGTGGATGTATTTCAAAAATTGATTTGTTTATCTGAAAGGTAAGTTTTTTTCAATGGAATTAATAAAATTATCATCCATATTCATACAAACTATTGTTTTTTTATTTACCTTGTCTGTCGTTGTAACCTTTTTATTAACACAATTTATTTTGATGTATTTTTCAACATACATATCTTGATAATTTACATAAGATCGTGTGTACCAATCGCGCTGGGCCCACCACTAATTTTTTTATAAATTAATTAGTGCTACTTTCTTTTTAAAATAAATTTCATGGAAAAAATTTGAAGAGTGAAGAATCGTTGTTTGTTTTTCTTCACATCTTTTTCTTCTTGAGTCTTTTTGGTAATATTCTTACAACTGTAGCAATAACTGCTATTATTAGAAATGATGCAATAAATCCTATATTTGGTATTGGACTTGTTCCTTCATTTATGACTTGATACCCAAATCGTATTGTTGCACTGGAATCTTCTGTTAGTGCATGGCATCCAAAAATGAAATACCCCCCCACTTGACTTTGATTACAAACTACCAATTTAGTTGTAACTGAGTATGTTTCTCCCGGTGCTAAAGTGAAATTTAAAGGTACATAAGGGGACCAAGTAAGCACCTTATCACTTTGCGGATCACGGGTGATATTTACTCTTGATGCGGAACTTTGAAGGTTTGTGAAATTTATAAAAAGAATACCATTTTCATGGATGCTTGGTGTATCAAAATTTCGACTGTGCCCCTCTAGAATAGTATCTTCTTCTTCCACATACTCCCCTGTAGATTGACCATATGAGATATTAATAAAAAATAAAGTAATCAGTACAAGAACTTTTATTTTCTGTGTTTGATTATTAAAAAATAGACCTCTCTTATTCTTACGCAAATCTTATTAACCTCCCTAGATTTTTTCTTCTCTTTATTCAACTATTCGTACAACTTTTTCTGTTACTATTACTAATTTGTTTGGTATTTTCTCAGCATATTTTTCTAAAAGTTTTTCCAATATTTTTATTTTATTTTCTGCTCTTTCATTTTTTAAGCGAAGTATTATTACTCCTCTATGTTGTTTTTGTTGTTTTATTACCAATTCACCGAAATCTTTGTCATTTGTTATGATGATATATTTTTCATCATATGCTTTGGTAATTATTTCTTCATCACTCATTCCTCTTGCTTGGTCATAAACTGAGAATACTTTATGTCCTTTTTCCCTTAACCAAACTGCTACTCTTGGACCGGTACATTCATCTACCAAAAGTCGCATCTTATAATGCCTCTTCAATTATTGGCATAAAAGTAGTATTTTCAATTGTTTCTGAAGCATAAAATAAACAGGCTAAAATATCCTCCTTTGTTAAATTTGGATATTCTTCTAGAATCTCTTTTATCTCCGCTCCATTTGCTAATAGATTTAATATGAATTGAACTGTTAATCTTGTTCCTTTAATCACAGGTTTTCCTGTCATAATTTTAGGATTTACTGTTATTCTTTCTAGATAATCCTTTCGTTCCAAGGATCTATTCTCCTATATGTTATTTTACACTATTAGTTATATAGTAGGTACTAGTTATAGGTTTCTTTATTATTTTTATATTCACACCTTTTATAAAATATTCAACTGGAAGTCGCGTGTTCCAATCGCGCTGGGCCCACCATTTTTTATTTTTCTGATTACAAACGCTATAATGAGTTTGGGATAGAATTATAGAAAGATTTTTTCTGAAAATTGTTTTTATCAATAAAAAAGGAGAAAATTGAAGCTTATTTACTCCTATATATATACATTCCAATTTTCCTTCCTCCAATAAAATAATCAACATTTCTATATAGACTCTATTTCAGTTTATTGAGCTGTTTTTTAAGAAGTATTTAAATTCATAAAATTATTAATTTAACACAAGAATATTTTATCGTGGGGTGGGTGCATGCGCAATTTTGCAGAAGAAAATGGCATGTCTGTCAAAGTAATTGCTGGTAGTCATGTTGTTCTTCTATGTATGAATGTTGTTGAAGAAAAAATAGATGGTTTACTTGGTTTCGCAATTGAATGTGAAGATCATAAGAAAAATAAGAAGTATTGGTTGTCAGGGATAAAGACTTTTGAAGAAGTACTATCAAAACCTGTACCAGGTTCTTTACATCCAAGTAATATACATCCAATTCAGGCTTTTATTTGGGGTGATTATGTTGTTGAACCTAACAATATGTACACTTATACAATTAAACCAATGTATGGTACTCCAACTAAACCAAAATTAATGAAAGGTGTCTCTGTAACAGTAACTACTATGAAAACTGAACAAGGAATACATTCAATTTTCTTTAATCGAGGAAATACCGCAAGTCAAGCTTTTAGCCGCGAATTTGGCGAAAGAGACTTAGAGCAAATTTCTGATGAAGAGTTTTTACCTTGGCTATCTCGAGGATTAAATGAAGCTCTAATTGAATTTATTATTCAAGCTAATAGTAGTGAATTTTCTTTACGTGCTGCAGTTTATGAATTTAATTACTTGCCGATTTTAGAAGTTTTTAAGAAAGTTTCTGATTTAGGCGCAGATGTGAAAATAATATATGATTCTAGAAAAGACTATCCCAAAGAAAAAACTGAAGAAGCGAGCAAGAAAGCTAAAATAAAAACTCTAATGACACCAAGAAAAAAAGGTGAAAGTCACATCTCGCATAATAAATTCATTGTTCTTCTTAAAAACAATGAACCTATTGAAGTTTGGACTGGATCGACTAACATTACTAAGAGTGGTTTATTTGGTCAAGCGAATGTGGGGCACATTGTTCGAGATAAGGAAATAGCTGAGAAATATTTTGAGTACTGGCAAGAATTAAATAAGGATCCTGAAATTGAGGATTTAGTGGAGTGGAATTATACCCATACTCCTTTCCCAGAAAATCTTTCTCTACCGAAAAAGAATTCAATTCAAGTTATTTTTAGCCCTATTAAAACACAAACTGAATCAAAAAAAACTATAGATTCGCTAGATTGGTATGTTAAGCTAATGGATAAAGCAAAAGAAACTGTTTGTTTAACTGCTGCTTTTGGTATTTGCGATCGGGTTGCAGAAATTTTCAAGAAAGATAAGCCCTATTTAAGGTATCTATTGTTAGATAAAAAGGATGATGATATAGAGTTAATTAAGAGAGATAAAGAAAATCGAATTGCAATTGCTTCAAAACTAAGAAAAACCCCATTAAGTCATTTATTAGAAGAAAGAGCATTATTAAGTCGAGCTGTTAAATATATTCATGTAAAATATCTGTTAATTGATCCTTTATCTGCTGACCCTATTGTAATAACTGGTTCTGGTAATTTTAGTAAGAATTCAGCACGGTACAATGATGAGAATATGCTAATTATAAGAGGAAACACCAATGTAGCTGACATATACCTGTGTAATTTTATGCGGCTTTTCAATCATTACTTCTTTAGACAAATCTATAATTCCCAGAGTATCTTAGCTGAACGTTTTTCATATAAGAAATATCTCTGGAGAAGTAGATACAAAAGATATGCCTATTTAAGACCTGATAATAGCTGGTGCAAGCAATTTTATATGAAAGATTCAGTTCGCATGAAAGAACGAGAATTATTTAGTTCATTTTCAGAATAAAAATAGAATAAATTTAATTTGGAAAAATCAATTCTAAGGAGTTAAAGAAACAACAATCTCTAGATAATTCCTACTAATAATCTAAATATAGGTCGCGTTTTCCAATCGCGCTGAGCCCACCACTTTTCTTTCCTTGAGAATATTTAAATTAAAAATATTATATATCTTACAATTCAATAAAATTAGATTCATAAAAATTCTTTAATTAAAGAAAATGCCTTATAATTTGTGATATTAATGAGTAATAAAATACCACCTAAATTCTATACCAAAAACGAATCAACTTATTATGATACAATTAGATCTAGTTCAAAAACGATAGTTGATTTAGCAAAAGCATTTACAGAGAAAATCAATAAAAAAGAAGTTAATACTATTATCTCAAAATTATATGAAAAGAAATCAGTTGATAACTTAAAACAATATATAGCACAAAATTCTGTTAATAATTTTGATGATTTTAAAAAAATCTTCAAAAGTATTATGAATTCGGATTTTATGAAAATTTGTTCAACACATAAGATAGTTGAAGAAACAGATAATAAAATAAAATTTAACATTACAGAATGTATCTGGGCAGAAGTTTTCAAAGATTTGAATGAACCAGAAATTGGTTATTGTGTAAATTGCTATAATGATTTTGCTATGGCTAAAATATATCATCCAAAGATTAAACTTACTAGAACGAAAACTTGTATGCAAGGCGATGATTATTGTGACCATACTTATACTTGGGAAGATTAAGTATTATTTATGAGCTTTTCAAGTGAAATATTATATTCATTAAATTTTAATACAATTCTTTTATTTTGTAGAAATTATCAATATTTTACAGTTAATAACAAGATTACTGCCTAAATTTATTAGGAATTGATTTTTTTTTCATTTATGTTAGAGAAAAAAACTTGCATGGATTTCAATGAAACATTAAAAACATCTATTTCGTTGGATGAATTTCTATTAGAGTGTATGAGAAATTTTAATCTTTTTTTGGAATTACTTATTGAGCATAGCAATATCCCAATAAAAGATTTAATACTTAAATATTCACAAAAACTTGAATCAATGGAAATATCTTCAGTAAAAAATGAAATCCTAAAAAATATGAATCTAGACTATTCTGATAAAAATTCATTAAACAATTATCAGGAAATAATACCACTAATTGAAAATAGTATTCTGCAATTTTTAAAATTCAAAGAAAAATATGAAGTCAATTTTAGTTTTGGACAAAAATTAGCTGTTTTTCATGAAGATTATTTACGAGCAGGATTTTTTTCTTTATATTACCTAGCGTATACTTTGATTGACTTTACCACTAGAGATTTTGTGCTTGATTTGGCGAGAAAATTTAGTGATGCAATGTTTGAACGATATTATCAGAAAGTCATTACGAAAAAAAACACTATCAATGAGCTTGCTGAAATGCTCTACAAAAATGGTTGTTTAAAAACTCATAATTTCATTGTTCAAATTGATCATGGTAAGTGTTTTGTGAAAGTTGTTCGGTGTATGTATGCAGAAGTTTATTCAGAACTACCTGATTTAGAATTAGCTTGTATGCTTGATTGTTATGGTGATTATTCTAAAATGCCTTATAATAATCCAGATTTCGTTTTATCAAGAACAAAAACTATGGTAGAAGGCTATCCTTATTGTGACTTTTTATATTATGATAAACGTTATTTCAGTGAGATTGAACATCCTGATGAGGACTTTTGGGAGGGTTTCGAATAATTTAAGCTTTCTTATCTTTTAAAGTTATTATAATCTCTTTCTACTCCCCACTTCAAATTTGGGATTTATGACATATAAATACAAATTCTTAATATTGTGCAAGAAATTTATTACTTGGTGATTTATGTTGCCTACTTCAAACGAGAGTAAAACAGAATCTGAAATCAGTAAAATCCTTCATGCTGCATTTGGTTGGGCTCTAACTAAAGATAGAGTACTTTTTGAAAGCATTTTTGCAAATGACGATGATTTTTTCTCGTATTTTCCAGATTCCAAAAGTACAGCGATAGGTTGGAACCAATTTGAAAAATTTTTAGACGGATGGATGGATCCACGTAATATTGCTAAAGGATATGAAATAAGAAACCTTAGAATCGTTCTCTCAAAAAGCAAAGAAGTAGCTTGGTTCTCTGCAATCGTAGATGATGAAGGAGAATTCGATGGAAAACCATGGGGTTCGAAAAACATTCGATGGACAGGAATTCTGGAGAAACGAAATGGTAGTTGGAAAATATGTCAACAACATCTCTCAGATGCTAATGATAAGAAATAATAATCAGGGATAAGCATTTCTTACCTTGTTCATTTAGATGCTCGTAAATTTTTTCCATTTTACTACTAAATTATCATTTCAACCGATAAAGAATAACTTTTTATAAATTAAATTCTATGAGTGTTAGAAAAAATATCTTTTGTGAGATTAATTATAATATATCTGCAAAAACCTTTACTTGGGCTAAAGAATTAGATGAAATACAAAAACAAGCTCTTGATTCTAGGAATATTGATGATTTACTTGATATTATAAGATGTCATCCAATCTTCAAGATTTCCATACATTAGTCCATTATTTACCTATGTTAAATGCTATTGGTGTGAATCAAAAAAATGAGATGATTAATTTTATTTTCGAAGGACACCAACATGCTTCTATCTCTCTTCGGAGCTTTGAAATTAAGTAATTTATGAACTAAAAGTTATAATATTTAGAAATTTCTTCTCAAAAACCTTAGTTTATGCTTTGCTAGGTTTTTATAATTTTGTTGCCTTGTTAACATAGCAACTTAAACTAAATTTTTGTTTAGTTTTAGATGTAAAAAGAAGATGTAAAAAAATGGTTTTACCTATTGGTCCATTAATGATTGAACATAGATTAATTGAGCGAATGATTGCTCTTATGAAAAAAGAGTTGGTAAATATCAAAGAAACTAGAAAAATAAATCTTGTTTTTATTGATGATGCAGTAAATTTTATACAATCTTATGCTGACAGATGCCATCATGGCAAAGAAGAGGATATTCTTTTCAAAGAATTATCAAAAAAAGACCTCTCTTCTGAACATAAGAAAATAATGAATGAACTTATTGAAGAGCACAAATGGGGTCGAAAAATCACAAAAGAGCTTATAGAAGCTAAGAAAATGTTCACTGCTGGCAATGTTAATTCACTTAAGAAAATAATTCAATTACTGGAGGAATTAATTGATTTCTATCCAAAGCATATTGAAAAAGAAGATAAGCATTTCTTCAAACCTGTAATGGATTATTTCTCAAAAGAAGAATTGAATAACTTGCTAGAAGTGGAATACGCATTCGATAAGAATTTTATCCACAAAATTTACCAAGATAAAATTACATCTTATGAGAAAAAAATAACATAAAAGCAGAATTGAAAATTCAATTCGCAGGAAGTTGTAATATGACAACTGATTCAAATAACACAATAAAAGTCGATTGTCTCGGAGAAACTTGCCCAATTCCTTTAGTGGAAACTAGAAAGGCTATTCGAAAAGCTTCACCAGGTGATATTATAGAAGTTACAGGTGATCATGGATCATCGATGAAAGAAATTCCAATGGCAGTAGAAGCACTTGGACTTTTACTACTAGCTGTAGAGGAAAAAGATAACCATTGGATTATACGAATTAAAATTCCAGAGAAGTAATGAAAAAAATGAATGAAAAAATGACTATAATTGTACATAGTGGCGATTTTGATAAGTTGTATAGTGCCCTTATCATCGGAAATGGTTCTTTAGCTATGGGAATGGATGTTTCAATGTATTTCACCTTTTTTGGGCTTCAAAGGTTAAAGAAAAATCAACTGGATAAAGGTAAGCTTTCAAGAATGCATCTTCTAGGGTTTGGAAAATGGATGATTAAGCGTAAAATGAAGAAAGCCAATGTGCGTTCCTTGGATGGGCTATTATCAGATTTCGTTGAATTGGGTGGAAAAATTCTAGCTTGTGATATGACTATGGAAATCATGGGCATTAAAAAAGAGGACCTTAGACAAGATGTCATAACGGATTATTGTTCTGTTGGTACGTATGTAAAGGAAGCGAAAGAATCGGTTACAACGTTGTTTATTTAAGAAGGTGATAAAATGAATAAAAAATTGATTTATTTAGATAATTCAGCAAGTTCTCGTCTTGATGAACGAGTTTTGGAAGCAATGAAACCTTACTATTTTGATACTTATGCAGTAGCTACTTCTGAATTTGCCTACACTCTTGGTATTTTATCCAGAGAAGGTTTAGATGAAGCCAGAGAAAAAGTAGTTAAAAGGCTTGGGGGAACGAACGAAGAACTAATTTTCACTTCAGGCAGCACTGAATCAAGTAATTTAGCTATTAAAGGTGTAATGAAAGCAAACGAGAAAAAGGGAAATCATTTGATAGTCTCGAAAATTGAAGATTTTCCAGTTTTAAACAGTGCTAAAGCATTAGAGAGAGAGGGATTAAAAGTTACATATCTTGATGTTGATAAAACTGGTACAATTAACCTAGAACAATTAAAAGAAGCAATAACAAAAGAGACAATATTGGTTTCTATTCAACATGCAAACCAAGAAATTGGCACAATACAAGACATCAAAGCTATCTCAGAAATCACTCGAGATAATAACATTCTATTTCATACTGATGCCACCCATTCATTTACTAGGTTACCATTGAATGTAAAAGAAATTCCCGTTGATTTAGTAACCATTTCAGCCCATACTCTACATGGTCCTAGAGGTATAGGAGCATTATATGTTAAGAAAGACACATCGATCAAGAAAATAATTGATGGCGGTTTTCAGGAAAACAATATGCGTGCAGGAGTTGAAAATATTCCTGGTGCAGTAGGTTTCGCTAAAGCAGTAGAGTTGATTACAAAAGAAGAAAATGAGAAAATCAAAAATCTTAGAGATAATTTAATTGCTAAGATCCTAAAGGAAATACCAGATACCGATTTAAATGGTCATCCAACTAATAGAACACCTCAAAATGCCAACATAACATTTCATTATGTAGAAGGTGAATCAATTACTTTACATCTTGATATGCATGGAATAGCTGTTAGTACTGGATCTGCTTGTTTTAGCAGGTCTTTAGAAGCTAGTCATGTAATTTTAGGAATTGGTGGCGATCATGAACAAGCGCATGGTTCTGTACGGTTTACTTTTGGACGATTTAATACTATAGATGAAGTAGATATTGTAACAAAAACTATTGCTGAAATAATTAAAGACCTAAGAGAAATTAGTCCTCTTAGTAAAAAAACAAAGGAGAAATGAAAAAATGAAATTACCATATAGTGAAAAAGTATTAGAGCATTTTAAGAAACCAAGAAATGTAGGAGAAATTGAAGATCCGGATGGAAAAGCTGTCGAAGGCAGTCCCGCATGTGGGGATATGGTTCAATTAACACTAAATGTGGACGAGAAAACAAAAAAAATAACAGATATAAAATTCAAGAGCTATGGTTGTGCTTCAAACATTGCAACGGGTTCAATAATAACCGAGCTAGCGAAAGACAAGACTTTAGATGAAGCTAAAAAAATCTCTTGGAAAACCGCTTCAGATGAATTAGGAGGATTACCAGCTATAAAAGCACATTGTTCTGTACTAGCAGTTTCTGCACTTCGAGAAGCAATTAGAAATTATGAAGAAAAACATGGTATTATTGAAAAACCAGAGCCCACTACTGAAGAAGTTGTAAAAAACCGATTAAGACATGTAATGAATCCTTTAACAGGTTTAGATGTTATACGAACTAATCTCATTACAGACATAAAAATTACTGGCGATGAACATAGAGTTATTGAAATAACAGTCGATTTACCAGTGGATCATCAATTCGCCAATAATGTAAGAGAAGAGATAAAAGAGAAATTAGAACATCGAACTGATGTAGAAAAGGTTATTGTTAATTTTAATGAATAATGCCAATTCTCATCTTTATTATTTTTATTTATTCAGAATGAGTTGTTTTTACCATGGTAAAATATCAGATAACAATTCACAAGAAAGATTGTATTAAATGTGGTAATTGTTATTCATTGGATCCAAAACATTTCAAACCAGATGTTGATTACACCTCTATGGTTGTCAATGGTGAAACTACTGCAGAGATTTCTAAAGGTACTTTTGATAATGATGATTTATCATTAGCTGAGCAAGCTGCTGAAGAATGTCCAATGGAGATAATCCTAGTGACTCTACAAACATGATGCAAAAACTATCTTATGCATTTCTTTTTGTTAATTCAGAAAATTCTACAAGAATTACTGATAAATTGAAATTGAGGATTATTATTCTTTTTTTAGGTTATACAAATGTCCATAACTCTAAAAACTATAAATAGGGAGAATTTCGAAGAACTAATATCTTTACATGTTACACCAGAGCAAGAACAATTCGTTGCTTCAAATCTCTACACTATTGCTCAAATGCAATTCAAAGAAGAAAAAATTGCTTTAGGCATTTATACTGGTGGTATTGCTGTCGGTTTGATTGCTTATGATCTTGAGGATTATGATATTTGGCGGTTAATGATTGACAGCCAGTACCAGGGAAAAGGCTACGGGAGAAAAGCAATAGAACTAGTTCTTAATGTCTTGCGTAATGATGGTAGATTAAAAATTGCGCGAACGAGTGTTGTAGTTGAAAATATAGTAATGATTCATTTGATTGAAAGTTTTGGTTTTAAGGAAAATGGAAATGTACTTCGTTTTCGAGAGGATGGAGAACCTGATGAGATTGAATTTGAGCTTATTCTATGATATGATTGGTAATAATCTCTGCAAGTGTGCTTTTAGTTTAAAACTAATGAATAAAACCATTTTTTAACCATCTAATATTTGCTTCTTTTTCTTAAGAGAACCAATGTCACAACAATTCCTATTGTAAATGTTAATACAGCTGAAGTGAAAATTAAACCTGATTCTACAGTAGTCGTTATCGTATTATTTAGGGTAATAGTCTCATTTTGCGTAATGGTTTCAGGAGGGTGGTCTAATGGGTCAATAGGATTAAAACCGAGAGCAACTTCCAATCCGTCGGTATACCCATCATCATCACTATCTTTAGCTAAGGGATTCGAATAATAAATGTGTATCTCCTCTCCATCTGTGAGCCAATCATCATCGGAGTCTGAATCTGTAGGGATAGTTCCTTCGACATATTCATCTCCGTCATTTAATCCATCGTTATCTGTGTCAGAATCTGTGGGATCAGTAATGTATCCATCATTACCATTTACTGATTCTTCATAATCACTCAGGTCATCATTATCGGTGTCGTCATTAATTGGATTTGTTAAGTAACCATCTGTACCCAAGTTTACTTCCTCATAATCATCCATTCCATCATTATCGGAATCATTATTCCAAGGATCAGTAATATAACCGTCTGATCCACTAGTTATTTCCTCCAGATCATCCAATCCATCGTCATCTGAATCGTCATCGTTGGGATTGGTACCTTGGGTCGCTTCTTCTTGGTCGTTTAGTCCATCGTCATCTGAATCACTATCCCAAGGATCAGTTATATAGCCATCTAAACCACTAGTTACTTCCTCTAGATCATCTAATCCATCATCATCCGAATCAGGATCATTAGGATCAGTACCGTAAATTACAATTTCATCGAAATTTGGAACCCCATCCCCATCCGAATCCAATCCCGGATAATCTTGATCATCATTTGGATCAGCGTCTGCAAAAACCTCCATGCCATCAGAATATGTGTCATCATCAGAGTCAGGATCGTTGGAATCAGTATTATAATATTCTTCAGTCAAATCGTCGAGATAATCGCTGTCAGAATCCATCCTACCTGTTTGAAAAACAGAACCATGATGACAGTACCAAGGTGCTAATCCTGAAGTAGAAACACCTGTTTGTTCAAGGCAGTATAGATTATCATCCCAAGAGCCTACTAGTACCTCTAGAATCCCATCACCATCTAAATCAGCAATACAAGGAGATGAATCAACAAAGTCGTCTGTTTGGTAGCGCCATTCCTCATCTCCAGTATGATTCACACAATAAAGATAATCATCACGAGATCCTATTAATACTTCCAACATACCATCTCCGTTTAAGTCTGCTGTACAAGGAGTAGATAAACCAGCATTAAATAACGGAAACTGCCATTCCAAACCACCAATGTGATTTACACAATAAAGGTCATAAGCTCCTACTAACACTTCCAAAGTGCCATCCCCCTCTAGATCAGCTACAGTAGGAGAAAAGACCTCATCACTTGTCAAGTAGCGCCACTCTAATCCCCCAGTATGATCCAAACAATAAAGATAAAAATCATAGGATCCCACTAGCACTTCTAAAGCTCCATCATCATCAATATCAGCTATTGCAGGAGAAGAATGAATTTCATTACCAGTTTTATAGCGCCACTCCATTCCTCCAGTATGGTTCACACAATAAAGATAAGTGTCCAAGGATCCCACAAGCACTTCCAGAGTGCCATCGTCATCCAAGTCAGCTACTGCTGGAGAAGAATCAATATTATAACCTGTCAAGTAGCGCCACTCCCTTCCTCCAGTATGGTTTAGACAATACAAATAATCATCCCATGAGCCTACAATTACTTCTAGGGTACCATCCGAGTCCAAATCAGCCACACAAGGAGTTTCCACTAAGTATCCGGTCAGGTAACGCCATTCAAATCCCCCAGTATAGTTCAGACAATAAAGATAGTTACCAGAGCCTATCAGTATCTCCAGTGTCCTATCCCCATCCAAATCAACTACAGCAGGAGAAGAGTCCACTATATCGTAACCTGTCTGGTAACACCACTCCAGTCCTCCTGTATGGTTCAGACAATACAAATAGCCACCACGAGATCCTATTAACACTTCCAACTGCCCATCCCAATCTAAATCTGCTACAGAAGCAGAAGTCGTATGAATATTACCTCCTAACTGATACTGCCAACCAAGAGCTATACCCATTGATTGTAATGAGGGAGGTTCATAAGGTATGATTATACTTTCTACTATAGACAAACTCATCCCCATAACCATACAAATAACTAATAGACTAGTAGTTAGCTTTCTCATTTCAGGTCCTTTCTCTCAATAAATTAAAATACCAATACCCGTAATCTTAATAAGTTTTCTTTAAAAAGAATAATTTATGTCAAAGGAATTTTTTTAGAAAATTCACAAGCTATTCTTGAAAAGCGAGATAAAGAAACGGTGAAAATTCTCGAGTATATCAAATTATTTGTTTTGAAAATCCAGTTCTTCTTATTCCTAATTATTTGTTTAAATGATAATAGCATCATCCTACTTTTTTTAGTGATTATTTCAAAACAATCGATTTATTAGACAATATTTTTCCCCAAATTTGTAGAATGATTTCTCGATTTTTGAGAAAATTTATATTCTTTGTTCTAAAAATATGAATAATTATCATTATTTGGGAGAAAAAATTTGAAGCTTGAGAATTATAGAAATGAGTTACTCACTCGAGAACTTACTGAAGATTCAATATTAGCAATTTTGATGTTAATTGATACTTTTGAAAATTTCTTTCAAAAGTATAAAAAAACAGCTAAAGAAGTTACCATTAAAGAATTCCATAACTATGTTACTTTCCTAGATGAATCTGGGAATTTATCTTATTTTAATTTATTAGAAATACTTAGGTATCTCATGTTTATCAAAAACGAGAAATTAACTTTTGATTTATTAGAAATAATAGACGGTGCTAATTTAATGCATGTTCTTTCTAATAAAATCATAGAAGTACTTGGTGAAGAAAAAAGAAATGAGATTTTTATTGGGATTGATTTACCACAAATTGTTTTGAATAATAATGAAAAACCAAGTCTCACTAAAAAAGTAATGGATCGAATGGATACCTTGATAGATAAACAAACTTGCCAAGAGATAATGGGAAGTGGTTTACATAAACTGCAAAAAGATGGTTTGATTCGTTTAAGAAAAAAATTTTTAGAGGAGAAAAATCTAGATACCTACCTCGAAACTCAACGCAAGGGTTTTCTTAATCGACTAGAACAATTAGCAAAAGAAGGTTCTTTGTTTTTCACTCAACCAGTAGATGACCAAGTAATTGAATATATCAGGAATAATCCTACCACTGAATATGGTGTAAGAGAAGGAAACAAGATAATAATTTCAAAAATACCTTATAATACTAAATTATACCTTAATGAAAGTGATAAAAGGTTAAAGGGATATTATTATTGTCATTGTCCTTGGGTAAGGGGAGCAATAAAAAAAGGTGATTTTCATATCTCGCCTACTTTTTGTCATTGTAGCGCTGGTTGGTATAAACAAAAATGGGATGTTATTTTCGATCAGCCAGTAAAGGTTGATTTAGTTGACACTGTGCTTAAAGGTGATATGAGATGCACATTCACAGTTCACATTCCCAAAAAAATTCTAGATGCTCTCTAGGAATAAATGTAAGCTAGTGAATGGTTTTAATTTCAGGTTAAGTTTTTTTTTCAAGACTAATGTGAATTTTATTTAAGAATAGTACTTGCATAATAATCTGTATTATTATGGGATTTTTAATGAGGGAAAGAAAATAACAAGTAAATCTATTTGTGAGGAGTTAATTTGATAGATGTTTTACAAATAAAAAAATTTGATGAATTGCACCCAATTTTGAATTCATTTAGCAATGAGAATAATTTATCTGTTGAAAGTAGGGAAAATTTCTTCAATGTATGCCAAGAGCAATTTAATAAAGAAAATTTTGTTTATTTTCTTCTTATAGTTGATAATACATCTAAAGGTTTTATGTCATGTATTGTAACTGACAGAATTATTAGAACTCAAAGATTATTTGTAGAAAAATGTGAAGAATATGATGAATTGCTATTTGAGTTGATTATAAAAACTTCAAAATTGTTGGAATCACTAAATAAGGAATTCTTACAGATCTTTTTCGTTAATAGTCTTAAACTAGAAAAGAAATTAGTTGAGAATGATTTTGCTGTTTTCCAAAGGATAAAAATGGTTTACAACTTAAAAGAAAATCAGATTCCTGAATTTAGTCTGGATGCTGATTATCAACTTGCTTATTTTACTCTTGATAAATTGGACGAAGAATTGCAAGTTGTAGTTGATGCTAATAGAAATCATATTGATGGTGAAATTTTTATGCAATTCTCATCTTTAGTTGATTTGAAGGAATTATTCTTTAGTAGTAATTTAGATGCTGGTCGTCTTAGAATTGATAGTCCAATTATTCTTAAGAATGGTAAAATTATAGGGATTAATATTGTTGTAAATCTTTCAGAAACGGTGTCATATATTTGGATCATTGCACTTTTATCTGAACATCGAGGTAAAGGATTGGGTAAATATCTCATGTTGAAATCTCATGAAGAATGTAAAAAAACAAATGTTGATCAGATGGTTTTAGATGTAACTGAAGCAAATATTGCTGCTTTTAATCTCTATAAGAAGCTTGGTTATAAGGAAACAAATCGATATTTAACTGTAATAAAGAAATATCATTAATGAATGAATATCTTTATTGATTCGTTTTTTACCAATTCAAATAACGATGTTTTCATCAATTTTTCTCTCCTTTATTTAGAATATTGAAAAAGCTAGATTGAATTTAATTATACTCTTATTTGTAGATTACTAAATTTTTTCAAATTAAAAAAAATATCAAATAACTAAAATATATTTTCTATGAAAATAATTTCTTTAATTCATTTATTATCTGCTAGATGATTTCTTATTTCACTAAAAACATCTGAGAAATTCATAACATTATTCTCAATATTCACCATTTTTGTTAAATCTGGTATTTCGATTTCTTTTATACTAAAGGCTTTTTCTAACGCAAAAATAAGTAATTCTCGACTGTTTTTAACTATATTTTGGACTTTCTTTATAGAGAGGTTTTCTTCTCTACACTCTGCTATCTCTATTATAAATTCTCCTAGTTCATTATCATATTCATTCCTAAACCAGTAAGCTCCTTTTGTTTTTCCAATAATATCCTTCTTTTCTAATGAATAAAGCATTCTGGATAAGTATAAAAGCCAACTTATTACATATTCATCATCAATTGTTTCATTATATTGAAAAGGATATTTCTTTGATGCCTTTTCAATAGATGGGAGTGAATCCACAAACATTAACCAAAAACAATTAACAGGTGGTTTGGGAAAATTTTCTTTCAAGTTTTTACCAAATAATATTTTTCCTTTCTCACGAATACTAAAATTATCCATCATAGATAATGGATATTGATTTATTGCTTTTTTTTCCATATTTCCAAAAATTAATCCTTCAATATCATCGAATTTTTTCCTAGGATTTTCAAGCATTATTTTGGGTATAAAATAAATATATAATAATCGAGTAAAATTTTTATCCACTTCTATTAGTTTTTTAATTATCTCATCTATTTTTCCTTGATCGTTATTATCCATTTCTTTATCTAGGATTATTACTATGTCTATGTCACTATATTTCTCTGAGAAATCATCTATTACTATTCCTCCAAATAATATCATAGAATGGATTAGTAATTTAGATGTTATATATGTAGTAACTTCTTCAATATAATATTGTAACTTGGGATATTTTTCATAAATAACTTCCATAAATCTAGAATAGTATTTTATCAATTTATTTCTTATTATTATTTGAAGATACATAACAAAGTATTAACATTGTTGATGCTTTCAAGTCCAGATGTAATTAATTTTTTTTGATCTCACACTGAGCTCATTTCTTTCTTTCTACTAAATATATTCTATGTTTTAAAACTATAATACTGTAAAAAACAAAAGAAAAATCACAATATCATAGCACTGAGAAACCTAATAGGTATAGTATTATTATCTTTCCTTTGAATTATAATGTCAGAAAATCCTAACTCAAGAATAAGAGCAAAAGCAGTAATTACTGGAGCTTCAAGTGGAATAGGTGCTGCTTATGCTCGAAGATTTGCAAAAGATGGTTATGATTTAATTCTAGTTGCTAGAAGAGAAGAGCTTCTTGTAAAACTTTGTGAAGAACTTAGTAGAGAACAAGGTATCATAGCTGAGTATATGATAGTTGATCTTGCTAAAGAAGATGAGCTGAAGATTGTTGAAGAAAAGATAAAAGATACTGATAATTTAGAAATACTAGTAAATAATGCTGGATTTGGAGGAGAAAAAAGAGTTTTCTATGAAATACCTATTCAGAATCATATAAATATGGTACAAGTTCACAATATTGCTCCACTTAAACTTATTCATGCTGTTATTCCAGATATGATTAAAAGAGGTAAAGGATCAATAATAAATGTCTCTTCAATTGCATCGCTTGCTCCCAGTCCCATTATCATGTACAGTACTACCAAAAATTTTCTGAATTATCTCTCTGAATCACTTGATTTTTTGTTAAGAAGAAAGGGAATAAAAATTCAAGTACTATGTCCTGGTTTTACCTTAACTGATTTCCATAAAAGACTAGGATATGAGCCAGATGATCCAATTTACAGAAGAAAATTCATGATTGCAGAGAAAGTAGTAGAAGCGTCTTTAAAATCCTTAAAAAAAGGGGCAATTTATTGTATTCCTGGATTTAGAAATAAATTATTAGTTTTCTTTATTCGAATACTACCAAAACGTATCTTAATCTTTGCTTACAGAAAAATGTTATTGAAAAGAAAGAAGGATTAAAGGAAAAGAAATATTTACTTTTTCTCTTCACCATTCTTTTTCATCTATGATTTAGCAGCTTGTATTCATAAAGCTGTTTGGGACAATCCAGATGATAAAAATTTGGATTTTGCAAACCGATTTATCCCTTCACTTTGGAAAGGTTGTTCATCTGTTTTCCAACTGGATAGAAAATGGTTTGTATATTTACCTGAATTTCTTAAATGGTGTGAGTTTGATATTTTCATTACGTTATTAGAATCCTTTATTGATAAAACTGCCTCTGAACAATTCTTACAAAGAGTAGAGGAAACAATGATCGAGTTACGAGAGAGAGATGAATCAGATAAGCAGATTATCCCCATTCCAAATGACTTAGAAGATTGGTTTCAGAGGTACTAACACTTTCTAATGTATATTTATAGCTAGTATCAGTCTCAAATCACGCAGGACTCACCAATTTTTATTTTATGTATTAAATAACTAATGATTTGAACTAGTAATTTTCTATTTACTTATTATTTCTTGCTTCTCCACGAAAATCCATGCTTCTTTGAAACTTCTCTAACATCATATCAACAAACAGAAGTTCCTTTCAAACCTGATGGTGAAAGATCTGTTTACTGTCAGGATTGTTACAGAAAGCAAAAGCCAAGAAGATATTAGAATAATAATATCTAAAAAATCATTCCTGTTGAATTATAACTTTCATTTGATGTTATTATTCCGACTAGTTTTTTTTATTACAAGATTTAATTATAAAATTACATGTTCAAACCGCGATGAACCCACTTTTTTTCTTAATTTAATTAATTTTTTACAAGATTAATACAAATTCAATTTAAAAGCACTATATTAATCGTAATAATCAAAATAATGGGGGATTTTTTCGATGAAAGTAAAAATAACTGTGATTAAAAAATTCAATTCCATAGATGTTTTTGGTAAAGAATATATAAATCCTAAAGGAAAAGTTATTCCCGAATGTCCTGTCTTTAAAGTAGGACAAGAATTGATTTCAAAAGATGGTGAGAAACCAGATGGTTTCTGTGGTTTTGGATGGAGAGCTATCCAACCAGAAGTAATGGTTCTTGCTTTCGGAGGAAATTTCTGGGAAAGTTGGACTGAACCAGGAACTATGTTTGTTGCTTGTCCAGATGGCATTAGACCTGTTTGTTTCAAATTAGAACGAATAGAAGAAAAGTAATAACTACAAATACCTGGAGAAATGAATTTTGACAAAATTTAAAATTACTGTTGTGAAGAAATTTGGACCAGAAGACGTACTTGGACATGACTTTTTTATGCCTTCTGGTAAAAAAATTATCAAATGCGATTTTAAAGAAGGAGATTCTTACATTAGTATTGATGGAAATATACCCAAAGGATTTTGTAATGCTGCATGGGCTGTAATTTTCCCTAGAATTCAGATGTTTAGATTTGGTGGCAATTTTCCTGCTTTTGATCCTGGTACTACCTATACAACATGTCCTGATGGTATCCGTCCCGTATCTTTTAAGGTTGAAATGTTTGAGGATTAGATAATTTATTCTGATTAAAATCTCTTTATTTTAATTTTTCAATTATATTAATCTAATATTATAAAAAATAAGAGCTAAGGTAAATTGTTTTAATTTATTGAACAATTCTTTTTTTGGTGAGTTATATACCCTACAAGCGAATTGAAGTAGAAGTTAAAATGTGAAAGAAAAATACTCCACTGGGTATGAGATAGGAAATAAAATCATATTTGAAAATGATTTTATTGAAGTGAAATTATATTACACAGCATAATATTGATTCACTAATATTCCGCCAAAAAGGAGAATTTTCCCTGAAATAGAATTGTAGACTATCTTATGATGGAATCGTCCATCAGGAGAATTTGTACCAGAAAGTTTGGTCCACGTTTTATTTTAACTTGAAAAATTCAATGTTGTTTCGAAATCATCCAAGCTACCACCATTAATCTCTCCTCCAAACATAATTATCTAATTATTTTAGGAGTCATAGACCATTTCATGACCAGTTCTAGTAAAAGTGTATTTGTATCTGCTGTGGCAAAATTAGTGAGAATATGGCCTCCACTGCCTAACAATAGGAAAAAAGATCAATAAACAAGAAGCTTCACTGAGTTTTTACTAAATCTTGAATTACCATACCATTGAAAAAATTTCATTTAGTATTATTGAAGTAACTTCTGTGTTTTCTCCATTTGTAAAAACGATGACTCCCTCATTTCTTATAGGATGAAATAGCATTAGAGTACTTACTCCCGGAGCACTTCCACCATGTCCCCAATATTCACCATCACTTTGCCAAAATAATCCAGTATTTGGAGCAATAGCTGGTAATTGTATTGTTGTCAATAAATTCACTGAGCTATTATGTAATAACTCTATTTCACCATATTGCCCATCATTAATAATTGCCATAAGAAAATAAGAGAATTGTAAAACACTCGTTCTGAGAAAACCGCAAGGATAGACTGGTGAGCTATAATGAGTTATAGGATAGAGATACCCATAGCTTTCTTCATATGGTACAGCAATATCATTTACATCCAAATTTGATAGGAACCAAGAAGTATTTTCCATACCTAGTGGTAGAAAAATATTCTCTTGGCAATATTGCTCAAAAGTTGAGTTTGAAATTACTTCTATAAGGTATGCAACTAATGTTGACCCAACATTAGAATAATCATAGTATGTTCCTGGTTGTTCTGAATTAAAGTTCGAATAATAAAAATAGGAACCATTCTCATTTAGATAATTAAAGATAAATTCTGCTAAACATATTGGCGAATCCGTACCGATAGTTAGCTTTGGATAGATAACATATCCATTATCAGTTATTCCTGACGTGTGGGTTAGTAACATTCTTGGAGTAATTGAGCTATTAGTATATAGTGGATGACATATATTGAAAGGCAGATAAGCATTGATATTACTATCTAATTCAACCAATTCTTCTTCGACTAATTGCATAAATGCAGTACTAATTACTGATTTTGATATTGAACCTAGCATGAATAGTGTGTTTTCAGTCACTACGATATTCTCTTCGATGTTACTGTAACCATATGAATTCATCCATACTATTTCACTATCTGTAATAGCACTCACCGCAAGCCCTGGAACCATATATTCATCCATAATGCTCAATATCGCTTGATCAAGTCTTCTTGTATTGTTATTAATATAATATTGATTCACTAATATTCCAACAACCGATGATGTTACAATTAGTGGTATTGCTATTGCTAATGTTATTTTTACTGCTTTTTTCATTGAAACATTCACCTCAAGTTGTTATTTATCTTGGTTATTTTCCTTTCTTTTCCTTCTAAACTCTAAGGTTATTTTTATTCCTGCGATTGGAATTGCTAATAGTCCATAGTACAAGTTTACTTCATTGGTATTCTCCACTTTTGTATCACTTAATTCTAAGAGTAGAAAACCATTATCTTGATCAGCTAGATAGATATAATTTCCACGATACTCTATATCGTGTGGAGTTGCTACATAACTTGCTACTTCAATTAATTGGGCTGGATTTGAATAGTTTAGAACTTCTACTCCTTCTTGTAAATCTCCAAGGAAAATATATGAGCTGTTACCACAAACACCATAAACTTCCCCACCATCATTGTAATACTTAATAATAATAGGATTTGTAGGATTCGAAATATCTAATACTCTGAAACCTGCACCATGACATCCGAGATATAGCAATTCATTATTCAAGTATAAATCCCAAGCACCAAGAGTATTACTTACTGTTCTAATCTTCTCAGGATTTGTGTGATCTGTAACATTAATTACTTCTAGTCCTTCATCAGGATCTGCATAGTAGGCTATTTCACCATGGATAATGATATCATTCCCTCTGCCAGAGTCAAGATAATGCCCAACTCTTACGGGATTATTCAAATCACTAACATCATAAATATCCATATCCCCACCTTCTACTGCAAAAGCTAGAGTATTATTTACTCTCAGATTATATGCCCATTGCCCTTCATCTGATGTTCCTAATATTTCAGGTGCATCTGCATTCGTTACATCAATTACTATCAAACCATTCGAGTTTGTAGTAAATATGATATTATCTTTTATATCAAAGCCCATTTCCCCTTCTTCTACTGTCGCTATTCTTGTAGGTGCTGTTGGATTTTGAATATCAATTATCTCAATTCCACGGTTAGATGAAACATATGCTCTGTCGTTCTCCAGTGTAATTTTATATCCTGCACCATTTAAATCTACTTCACCAACAAAATTCACATATAAATTGTTTTCAGTAGTATTCGCTTCAACGATAAGATTTTCATTTACATTGATTATACACAAACTACTAAATGTTAGAAATTGGATAAAAATCCCTAAAATTATCAAGTTCTTGGTTCTCTGTTTCATAATTTATACCTCCGATTTTTTTTAACTCAATTTTTTTTATTCACATTTGCTTTCTTTTTTAATACTTTAGAACAAATTATTGTTAGACTAATTAATCCTAGAAAAAATGGAGCTGAATATGCTTCATTTGTATTGATGTTGTCTTCTATAATTAGTAATCCATTAGATTCTGCTGTAGCATAAATTATCTCATTCGCTACAAAGATTGAATTAATTCTGATTTCTGATTCTGTATACTGACCAACTTTTTCGAAATTGTCAAAATCAGAAATATTATAGATTGCTAAGTTTGTAGAGGATTCAGATGTATAGAGAAGACTATTTCTTATTTCTAAACTAATTATTTCATTTCCACTTGAATATAATCCTAAATCTTGGATATTTGTAAGTGTGTTTATATTGAGAGCTTTTATTCCATTACTACTTGCCATAAAAATTACATCATTATAAATCTCCATCTCTCGATAAGTCACACTTGTAGTATACCAATGATTTATTTCCACTGGTGAAGCAGGATTACTTATATTAAGAATTGTTAGTCCTTGAAAAAGTTCTAAACAAAAAAGAATATCATCCTTTATAATTAGATCAATTACTGGTAGATCTTCATTTCGATAAATCTCTATTGGATGGGTTAAATCACTAATATTCAATATTGATAAGAATGGATCTCCAATACATGCTATATTTTCTTCTCTAACAACATTGGAGATTTGATTTCCATTAACAAATTCACCAATTTTTATAGGATTATTGGGATTTAAAACATTAAAAATCATTAATCCATTAAAATAATCAGCGATTAGAGCAATGTTATTATCAACATATACACAATGTTCCACTCCATTATTCAATTTATGAGATAATACTATAGGATTAGTCAAATCACTAACATTTAAAATCCAAAATCCATCACTTGCATCAGCAATATAAGCAATATTATCAATTACTTGAACATCATAAGCAAAACTACAATCCTGAAATTGACCTAATTTTGTTAAATTAAATGAATAGCTGCTTACAGAATCATTACCAGATTTGATAAAAAAACAACACATTAAAATGACGATGCATAGAATTGATCCTTTCTTTCCTTTCAAAATTTTATCACCCACCTGAATTAGTCTTCAATAAAAATCTCTTTCTCAGTAACACTAGATTCACACCTTAGGTTTTACTTCTAATACAAGAACCATAATTTCTTTGTTTCATTGGATTATAATTAACATACATTTGATAATAAATAAGAAGTGTAATTGGTAATAAAAAGTTAGAAAGTAGTTTCCATTTGGAAACTAGTTAACATTTATAAAAACACCTAATTTTCGAATGACTTGCAATTTTTTCTTCAAAAGTATTTCAATCGATTTGTTTCTTAGGAAGAAATAATTCCTTCCCTATTCTGAATTTGATTTATAGTATTCTTCAAAATAATATTTAGGATACTTAGAAACTCGAAACCTTTTGCTGTTATCTTGAAATTCCTATATCGAGCATCAAACAAAACTTGGTTTGAAATATGACTTTCAATATAGTTCAAGGTGATTAGTTTCTTGATTTCCTTGGAGAGAGTTGAAAGTGGAATACCTACTCCTTCTGCGATTTTCACAGGATTAGTTTCTGAAGGATTTTGATAAGCAATTTCTATCAACACCATTACCGTTCTTCCTCTTATCTCAGATTTTAATTCATTCTGAAAAGAGCTCGGAAAGCTTTGAACTATAGAACCATTTTCAAGTGAAACAGCTGCTCCAGATGGAAGTGAGATTTCAGGAGACCAATTACTATTATCTTTGATTTTTTCTAACCCAATAATCACTTTGTGACTTAAAGTCTTTATTTTATCAGTTTGATCAGTTTTGAGAAAATTAAATGAAAATCGTTTTTGTAATCTTGATCTATTTAAAAATAAACCAGTTATAGATCCCACTGAAATTATCAATAATGGAATTATTATATACAAATACCAAGGAAAAACATTTGGAGTTTCTTCTCTATTATTAATAGTAAAAAATCCTTCACTTATTGCTTCTAAATCAGTACTCCACTCTTTACTAGATGCAATTATCTTAATTTTAAAATTTGAACCAAACTCCTCATAAAGAATAGTATTCCACTCAAAGGAATTATCTATAGAATCAAATCCTAATAGAATCCAATTTAAACCTAAATCTGATGAGTAAAAAACACTACTTATGGATTCTGCATAATAATATGGATAAGAAAAAGTCCAAAGAATAGTTGTTGAACCTGTTATCACCTCCCCATTTCTAGGTGAAATTATCTCTAATCCATTAGTTTGTTGATATATACCTGGAGCACGGAGAAATATTTCTTGTGGAGTTTCTGTTTTAGCATTATCTTCTAAAGCACAATAGATGAAACTAATTTGAAATAATACCATCAGAAAAAGAATACTTAATTTCAAAAATATTTTTTTCATTCGCTCTCAAAGGGATATTAGATTGTGTTTATTTATAGCTTTTCTCAAGTCAAATAATTATTGTTTAATATTTACTCCTCGAAATAAGACTAAACAGATTCAAATCGTGTTGAATCCGTCACTTTTTATTTTCAGAAAGTAAATGTTTCAGTTAGAATATCGGTCCATGTTCTTCCAAATTTTGTACTGAGGTGTGCTATTGCTGTTATTGAATATTCTAATCCCTCTAGCAGCAAATTAATAGATCTCTTGGTTAAATTGCGCTAAACTCACCACTTTAAATCAACTTAAAGCCATCTAATTTGCTTATCTCACAACGTTTTTTAATATCGTTGAAAAGTTTCATTGATTACTTTGAAGTTTACAAAACTAGTTTTATTAATTAATGGCATAATTGATGTGATAATTGGGATTTCACTTGTGTTTTTCCCAAATCTTATAGCTCAACTTTTAAGCTATCCTTTATTAACTGACCATGCTTTCTTTTTTGCTGGTGGTTGGGGTATTGCTGCTATATCTTTTGGAGTAGCTAGGATTTGGGCTTTCTTTGTTGATTCCTTTGTTTGGTATAATGTCACTGTTGGATTATTTGAAGGAACAATTCTCTCAATATTCTCGATAGTTATTCCCCTTATCTATTCTAGTGTTAGTTTCATTCACACAAGTATGTCTTTAGCTGTTGGATCTGTTTTCATGGTTCTATATGGTGTTTTACTTTTATTGCATTTTTCTAAGAAAAAAAATGTGAACAAAGAGTTAGACTAAGTATCTTTTTGTTTTAATTTCCTTCATATTTTTTTCATTTTAGAACATAATTCTTTTATTTTTTGTTAACTTTTAAGAGCAAGAATTTAGAGAGAAGAAAAAATTGTCAAACAATCTCATCCTAGGTATCATACTTGCACTTACTGGAGGAATAGCAAATAACTCTGGTGCTCTTCTACAGAAATTTGCTATAAATAAAATACCCAAAGAAGAAAGAGAAAAAGGGTTCTACAAGAAATTATTCAAAAGCCCTTCATGGGTTATAGGTTTAATTCTAATAATGGGTGCTAGTGGAGTATTAATCTCATTAGCTCAATTGTATATAGGAGGTGCACTAATTCCTGGATTAATGGCTGTAGGAATGATTGTACTAACTATAGGTGCTGTTAAACTTCTTGGTGAAAAACTGAAGTTAGCGGAATATATTGGTATATTCTTGTTGATTATTGGGATTGTGTTAATAGGTTTAAGTGCTTTAGAAATTACTGATGATGATATGGCTAATTTAGAGGGCACTAATTTTGTAATACGATTTATGATTTATTCAGTAGCATTTTTTATCCTTTGGATAGGCAGCCGACAATTAGGGAAAAGGCTTGAAAAAGGAAAAACAATCTTTCTAGCTTTAGGAGCAGGTTTTCCATTTGCATTGGCAAATGCTTGGATGCAACCATTCATATTCATTTTTAGAGAATTTATTAATGGGATTTTTACAACACTGAACATTATCTTGTTCATATTTTCCATCTTAATTGTTGCAGGTGTGAATATAGTAGGTATCGGTCATGTTCAAGATGCATTCAAACATGGCGATGCAAGTAAAATTTATCCTATAAGTCTAATACCACAACAAATTGCTCCTGTAATATTATTTTATGGAATTTATTTGAAAGCTTCTCCACAAATATATTCTCTCTATTTGCTTCTTATAGGGATAATAATTATTCTTATAGCAGGTTTCTTACTAGGAAGAAAACAAGGTCAAATAGAAACAATGGGTTTGAAAGAAGATACTGAACACGAAAATGGAAGAACTAAAGAATTGGAATTACTTTAACAATAAATAAAATCCTAAATAGAAATACTAGTTTAAAGTTATTTCAAAGTTTTTTTAAACTAACTTTTTCTTATTCTTGATTTATCAGTTGATTTATATTATTTCAACTATTAACTTACCTGATCATAATGCCACATTACAAGAAAATAGTTGGTAGATTATGCTATTTATCTCCTGTTTCTGATGAGGACGCAGAGAAGTGGACTAATTGGTTTAATGACTTTGAAGTCACTATTCCTTTGGGTGATGAAGCTTATATTCCTACCAATCTTAACAATGAACAACGAAACATCAGTGATATTCTACAACACAATCTACATGTGTTTAGCATTGTGGATTTAAATTCTGATGAGCTTATTGGTCGTTGTGTATTATTCAATATTGATAAAATCAATAGACATGCAATGTTTGGTATCGTTATAGGTGAGAAATCTTATTGGAGTAAAGGTTATGGGCAAGAAGCAACCAAACTTATTTTGGATTACGGTTTTAATTTGCTAAATTTACATAACATTATGCTTGGTGTTTTTTCTTATAATAAAGCAGCGATTAATTGTTATAAAAAAGCTGGTTTTAAAGAGATTGGCTCTAGAAGGCAAGCTAGAATCATCGGTGGGAAAAAGTATGATATCATTTTTATGGATATCATAGCAGATGAATTTACTTCAATTTACATTAACAAATTCCTTGAATAATAATTTTTGAAAAAGAAATTTCCTTTTTCAATCGATTTTTATTACTTACCTTTATTAAATACTGATAAACCAAATATTATGAGAGGCATCTCATTAAATGGCAGTAGTTGATTATGATTCAAAAATTAAGAAAAACCTTGTTTTAATGTGGATCTTTGCTTCGTTTTTTGTTGTTTCTATAATACTGGCAATTTTATTTTTGGTAATTGATGCAATAGGGAATGATTTGGTGTCAATTATATTATTTGTTTTAGCGTTTCTTTCTTCAGTGCTTGGTATTATATTTGATAAATTCAGAAGAGAAAACATCAAATATAAAGCACTAGCAACGAGCGTAACTCATAATAAAGAGGAGCTTGAGAAAAGAGAAAAATTTAAGGCAGAAACCCAAGCACAATTAAACAACAAAAGAAGAACTGATTTTGTTCTACATCGTTTAAGAAAGTAATTAATTATATCTTGATAAGTTAATTTGTAAACATTTCAAGTCTTCCTTTAAGATAATAACAAAAGAAAGGAATTCAATCCTTTTTAGTAACAAATTCCTTTCCATCTTGTTTACAAATCATACTAACGATTTTTTTAGCAGACATTGCTGCTGGTGGAAGCCCGCCACCTGGTTGAGTCCATTGACCAATCATAAAGAAATCATTCAATCCGGGAAGAGTTTCTGTGATGCTTTTTCCAGCAGTTTCTTTGCTTGGTAACCATCCTTCATAACTACCTTTCCAGTTATTTGTATATCGAATGAATGTTGCTGGAGTTGAAACATCTACTACGTCTATTTTAGATTTTATACCAGGAAATCTTTGTTCTAATCTGTTAATTATCTCATTTGCTAATTGCTCTTTCGTTTCATTGTACTTCTTACGATCACTCACACGTAATTTCATCCAATATTCATAGTCCTCAGATTCGAAAACAGTTGTTAGTACTGTTTTACCTTTTGGTGCCAAGGTTTCATCAAAATTAAAAATTCTTATACCAATTTCCTTTACCTTTGTTTTTGGATCAACTTCAATGGGTTTTTTTATTGGAAATCGAATCGAATGTGGATAATCCTTTAGTTCATCTGCAATACCTAAAGACACTTGACAGATTGATGGAAAAAGTTTGAGATTTTTATAATACCCATTAATTTCTTCATCGACATATTTACCTTTTAGCATATTGAAAATAGTATCAAATCCGTCTGCTGCAGAGATAACGATATCTGTGTTTATTTTTTCACCATTAGTCAGGATAATTCCTGTCGCAGAATCATTCTCAACTATAATCTCTTTTACTCGAGCATTGAATTGTATTTCTCCTCCTAAACTAAGATATCTTTCCTCAATTCTTTTAGCAAAAGGTTTTGATCCACCTTTCGGATAGCCAGCTGTTTTAGCATGAAGATACCCTAATGTTGCTACTAGTATAAAAATTGAACTTGTATTTCCAACAAAATCTCCGAATATCTTTAGAAAGAATTGTTTTAGTGTTGGATTCGTTATCTTCTCTGCAAAATCATTTGTTGTTATAGAAGACCATTTTTGAATAAAAGCAGGGATTCTCTCTCTAAAGGTCATTTGAACTTCAGGAGGCGGAGGATTGTCCCTTGAGCATTGAAAAGATACAAAAAAGCGAACAGCCTCTGTGAATTCTTTAATTACTTCTTCATCTTGTGGTGATATCCTTAGCATTTCTGCTTCAAATTTATCCATATCAGTATATATTGTGAAATGTTCTCCTTTATCATCCTCAATTCTAACAAAAACATCTGTATTAATTATTTCAGTTTCTTCATTAATAGCTCCCAGTTCTGTCCACATATCATAGAGCACCATAGAAGGGCTGGAACCAACAAGCCAATGGATACAACCATCAAATGTGTAACCTTTCCTCTCCCAGCTAGTACATAATCCTCCAGAGATGTCATGTAACTCAAAAATCTTGCTTTTATAACCATTCATCTGGAGGTAACAACCAGCAGACAAGCCAGCAATTCCAGCACCAATAACAACTACATTTCTTCCTGTCACAAAAATCAACCCTTAAACTAATGTAAATTTAGCTGAATTACTATATAAAACGGTGCTAATCAAGTAATCTTTCCATTTTTTATTGCCAATAATACTTCTATTTTACAAGTAATCCATGAGAGCCTTCTGAATAGATGACTAATATGTTAAATTTGCTATCCGGCATATGAATGATTTCTTTTTCTACAAGAAAATCGATAGCCCAAGAATAGGCTAAATGAATATACCAGCAAATAAATTCTCCAAGGCTATTATTTGAATAATTACTTATTTTTAGCTTATTGTAAAATTCGCGTAATTCATCTTCTTTTTCTTTTACCTTCACCAATAATCTTCTAGCTATTTTTTCTGCTGTTTTTAACCATTCTATCGAATCTTCTCGAGATAAAATAGGTGAATTCAATGCTTTAGCAAAATTCTCTGGTTCTTTTATTTCCCCTTTTTTTCGCAATATATCACATTTTTCTTCGATTCTATTTCGAGGTTCATTTTGCTTCCCATTCACCATATTTTGACCAAAGGTCACAAAGCTCCAATTTTCCTTAGGTAAATCCATTGATTCTTCTCCATATTTCCCTAAATATTCCTGTTTTCCTTCAATCATATAAAAATAATATTGAGCATCAGGTCTCTTTGGATTTGATCGCTTAGGTGCTGGTTGTAATAATGTTCCATCTTTTGCTAAAACATCTAGTAAGGCGATATCCATAATTTTGGATCCGACTAAAACTAATGAAAGCTCAGTTAGAGAACACTTCTTACTAATATCTAATTTTAGATAATCACTTTCGATTTCTTCCCAATAATTCACCAACTCATCAGCAAGCATTTTTCCAAACTCTTTTGCATAATAATAAGTTCTCTCTGTTTCTTCTTTATTTACTATTAGAAATGTTGAATTGATTTTACCTTCCATAATTTGTAGGAGGTTTGCATCAACTAAAAGGTTGATTTTCTCTTGAAGTTCTTCTTTTGAAACTTGAAATAGCTCTTGAATCTCATCTAACGAGTATCCATCATAGAGAGCTCTGATAGTTAATTTACTTGAAGTTTTGAAGTAACTCCAAGGATCACCTGTTCCTGCCATAGAAAGTTGGATTTCTCTATTTGAATAGATTTCTGGAATAAATCCCAACACTAGCACCTCTTTCTAAAATTAATCTATTTACACATAAAAATAATAACTAGAATCTAATTTTTCTCTCTCTAAATTTAATTCTCATAAATCAACAGTTCAAATTGAGTTTGAAAAACCATATCATTTTTCCTAATTATTTCTTATTTCTCCACAAAAATCCATGCTTCTTTGAAACTTCTCTAAATCCAAAAGATTCGTAGAGTTTTATAGCTGGGATGTTTGTTTGATCTACTTCTAAGTAGTTTTCTATCTTCCCTTGTTTGATTAGGTTTGAAAGACACTCTTCCATTAATACCTTGCCTAGTTTCTTTCCTCTATGATTTGGTACAACACCTATTGGTCCTAGCTCCATAAAATCGCCATAGTCTACTGCTAATATTAAAGCAACAAGTTCATCGTCTTTCTTTATTACTATAGATGCATCGTTAGAATTTCCTCTTGTTATAGTATTCCAATATTTACGTTCTTCTTCATCTAAACTGTTAGTAAAATTATCATAGGATTCTGCAAAGATCTTATTATAGCACTCCTTTAGAGCTTCTTCTGTTTGTTCTTTCCATGATTCAATGTGATACTCACTATCAATTACAATTCCTTTTAGATCATCAGTTGTTATCTTATTCTCCATACAAAGAACAACGTGGGTTTTTTTCATCCCAACTTCTAGGTAGTATTTTTCTATTTCTAAAAATCTTTTTTCGTTTTCTTTGGTTACATCATTAAAAACTCGAGTGTTTCCAATATTTTTCTTAGCTGCATATTCGAAACTTTTCTGTAGTAATTCTAGTGCTATTTGTTTTCTATTTTCATTTGATTCAACGATTGGATGAAACTCATTAAAAAGAATTGTAGGAGTGAACACTTCAGTTATTCCAAGCCACCCAACTAGTTTTCCTGATTTGTAAGCTAAGAAGCTTTTTGAAATTAATGTATTAACAAACTTATCAATATATCTAGTAATTCTCTCAATCTCTTCAGTACTTAATTCTCTCCCTCTTTCTCTACTTCTATGTTTTAAATAAAATTTAACTAACTCTTCCTTGTTTATAGAAGAATTTTCTTGCTCTTTAATTTCTATCATAAATTTTCCTTTTAAGTAATTATAATAAAGTTTCTCACATTTTATAGAATTGAGTTTTTAATTGAAATCTTGTATAATAAAAATTCTAAGCAGTAAATGACTGGGAAATTAGTTATTTATTCCTTGGGAATTGGAGGAAAAAAAAGAAAAGAATTGGTTTGACGATAGATTGCTTTACTAATTACTTGTAGTTGTTTCAGGTAATGATGGTTTCCATAACCACCACTTGAGTATTTGTATAGTAATGATTATACCAATAATCGCTAAACCAAATGCTAGTAGATAAGATTTCCAAAAAGCATCCATCCATGCAACAAACCATCCTTCTGCGAAATTCATAGCTAACCAAGGAACCTTAACGAAGGAAACCGGGAACGCAATGAAGATACATATTAGAAAGTCAACGAATAATCCGTAAAACCAGAATTTCTTATCTGTTAACATCTGACCTAAGGTCTTTGTTCGCATTTCATGCTGAAAATCATATTTGACTACTTTTTCCGCAAGAGGACCAATCAAATATCCATAGAAAACATAAGCAGCAATAAAAGCTACTGGTGCAGAAACAGCTAAATTCAATGCAAAGTTTCTTGCTAGTTGCTCTGAACCATAGACAATAAGTGCCATTATAACTGACATAGGTGTGGCAATTAGAATTGTCAATATAAGACACACCCAAATCTTTACCCATTGAGGGTGTGGATTTAGTTTCCATTTGATGAATGGTCTCTTTGGTAGTTGTGGTTTTTGTTGTATTTGTTCAACCAATTTTATCAACTTCCCTACTGTCTTATAGAGACTATGTCTAAACTGATAGTTGGATTAATTGATGGCTAAATAGTTGGAAATAGAATGTGAGAATATATAACATAGACAAACCCCGATAATAACAGTATTAATCTCGAGTTGTTTCAAACTTTTTAAACCTTTACTGTTTTTACAGTTATGAGTAGACTCATTTTTGAAGTTTATAGGTCGAAAGTGTTAGATTATATATTACGAAAGATTTTGTTTTATATTGATAGACTGTTTAACGAAATGAAGCATCTTGATGAAGAAATTGTTTTTTTATCCTTAAGTTTTCTAATGTTCCAATGCTCCCTCTTGCTTATATCATTTGAAGCATAGTTTTATAAAGCATGAATAGACGTTTTCTGTTGTATACATTTAATGATCATTGAGATAGGAATGAAGTATTTTTTGGCAATTAACTTTCAAGTTTGAATTCTCAAAATTTTATTTAGAATTTCTTTTCAATTCTTCATGTATAACAAAATATTAGGTGAAAAAACAAAATGAGTAGATACGGTAACTACAGTAGACCACAAAGAGAAATGCACCAAGTTACATGTGCAGATTGTGGCCAGCAAACAGAAGTCCCCTTCAAACCAGATGGTACACGACCTGTTTACTGTAAAGATTGTTACAATAAACGAAAGCCAAGTAGATATTAATTGTAATATCTAAATTCATTCCTAGTTGAATTATAACTTTAATGCTATATTTCAAGCTAGTTCTTTTTTTTATTTATTTTTTTAAAATTTGATTTGAATTAGTAATTTCTAACTGAGTCAAAGATTTTATTAGTGGTTAAGAAAATCTTTTTTGGTCAAAAAATTACCATTGATGATAATCTATGATAACTGTTTCTGGATTATTTTTCGGAATATTATTTTTTATTTTAGGGATCATTCTAGTTATTTGGGGAGCTGATGCTACTTTAGATGGTATAGAAGATATTAGCAAGAGATTTAATTTCTCACCAATACTTTTAGCAATCTTACTTTTGGGAATTGATTTAGAAGAACTTGTTAGCTCAATAATTGCTGCAATTAATGGAAAAGCAGAAGCTGCAATAGGGAATGTTATCGGGAATACTATTATTTCTATTTCATTAATTCTTGCTCTTCCTGGATTATTCTATTTGGTTAATTTACGGAAGATTAATTTGAGGATTATTCCTCTTTTTTGGGCTACAAATATTATTATTCTTTTATCATTAATTTTTCCTATTCCCATTTGGATTATGGGTATATTTTCTTTGTTCCTTTATTGTTTCTATGTTTATCTAATAATACATGATGAGAAAAAAATTAAATTAGCAACTATTGTTTTTAGATCCGATTTTTGTAACCAAGATGAAAACTCTGGTACTGAAGAACATCCCATAAAAAATAAACAAAATGGAGATATTGACACTGGTACAGAAAAGGAGGAGAAATATTGGTGGTTAATAATTAAAACTATTCTAGGATTAGTAGCTCTTTCGGGTGGTGCAGAATTGCTTGGAAGAGGATTAGAGAGTATTTTGACTCTCACTAATATAACGGATGGCTTTATGGGATTATTAATTATTGCAGCAGCCACAAATGCAGAGGAGTTTATTATTCTTTTCAGTAGCATAAAAAAGAAACGTGTTGAAATAGGATTAAACGCTTTAATTGGAAAATTAATTTGGAATACTGGTCTTAATTTTGCAATTTCTAGTTTTATTATTCAACAAATAACTCAAGTTAGTTCTATGATATTTTATAATTGTCTCTTACTAGTAGTAGTGCTTGTACCTTTATTTAGCTGGATTGTTATAAAGAAAAAAGAATTAAATAAATCAAGTTCATTCCTACTCTTGTTAGTTTTTGTAATATTCCTGGCAATTACTTTTCTAACTCAATTTTTATAGAGATGATGGAATTTTTTTTCCACATCTTCTTGTATTTGCTCTTTTGTTTTGTTAGGAATGAAAGGTAATTCTTCAACAGGTTTTCGGGAGAATTTTTCACGACTTGCATAAATTAGAATAAAAGCTAAATAACTGATATACTACAGTGCAATGTTCAAGTATTTAGTATTGCAGATTTGAAATCCGATGAGTTAATTTCTTTGATTCAATAAAAATCATGTTATAAAATATTTTTTTTCTCTTTTCTATATGAGATATCGAAAATTAATGCAATAATACCTAATATAATTGATAAAGGCAGTATACCAGTCATTGATACCCAAAACAATTCTGTCTTGTGTGTTATTGCTAACCAAACCCCAAGTATTAGTCCAGTAATTCCTAGTATTAGGATTACAGCTGAGATAATTGTGAGTATTAAGCTTACCTTTCTTTTTTTCTCTAATTCCATTTAAATTCCTCTAAAGAATAAGCCTCATAATTAATATTTAAATATCATTCAATTAACTTCACCAGTTGCCTAATATCAGTTGCTGGAGGAACAAAATAGAGCGTAAAATTATCTGGTACAATTGTTAAAGTTGAAATGTACTCTTGATAGCTTTCAGAAAGCTCATATGATTTGAAATTACAAACAAGAATAACTTTCCTTTTGTTATAAGCATATTGAATAGCTTTAACAAATTCAAGGACTTGGGAACTAGTCTTACTTGCTGAACCAAGCATTAAACCTTGTAAATTCTTATTAGCTAAAATCTCTACAGCTCTTTCAGGGGAGGATACTTCACCATACATTAGCGAAACTTTGAATCCTTCTGAACTCAATCTTTCAACTAAGTATTCACGTATTTTATTTGTTACACTTGTAATGAGTTTAAAACTTGGTGGCAATTGTTTCTCTATTTCATTGGAACTTAAAGCCCACTTTGGTTCGTAGATTAGTAAAGTTTGTTTTATGAAATCATCTGGAATATTTTTGAACATTTCAGAACAACGATCTTGTAATAATTGAGCAATTTCGTGCAAAGAATAAGTGGAAAATTCTTTGAAAGTTTCTCCTATAATAATTACATTAAATGGTAGAGCATCTGGATGATTCTTTTGAAAAGATATAATTTCTTTGATTTTCTTATTTACTATTTGTAAATCATCTTTTGTTTCAGGGTGACCTATAAGGATTCCAGAAGCATTTGCCCGAAATAGATGTCCACAGGTTATCTTTCCTGTTTGCGCTTCTTCAATAATATCGAAATTCTGTGCAACAACTTTGAAGATTGCCATAAAGATCTAGAACCATTTACATTTATGTGAGTATAGAAATCAAATAAGTATTTTGAAAGTTTTTATTTAAAATCTCAGTAACATAGCATAATGAAAAATAGAATATAAAAAGTACAAATAGTGATGATATATTCTCAATCTTTTAATTTTGTTGTAATTCATTAACTTTATCTATTTTTTTTGCTTTTACTTCACCTAATATCCCATCAATTAATCTACGTATCCCCAATACTATAAAACCACATGATAAAATCGCAATTAGTGTAATTTTAGAAATATTATCTATTGCCATATTTAGAATTCCCACTAAAATTAAAAGAAAACCATAAATGATAATTAATAAACGACTCATTGATTCCTTTGCTTTTTCCTGAAATCCTTTTGCTACTCCAATTATTCCTAAAAGTAGAAATGCTACTGCAATAAACACAAAAACAATTCTCATAGTAATATCATGTTTGACAATTGTGAAAATTCCTATAGGAATTAGTATTATACCTACTATAATATTTAAGATACTAATCGATTTCGATTGCTGTTTATCAAATACTCCAACAAGAATTCTAGTTACACCAATAGTTACTAATGCTATTCCAAAAAGAATAGCTGTTATTAAAAAGTCAAATTTGATATTTATTAGTACAATTATTGCATAAATTACGCTTAAAGAACCAGAAACAATGTAAAATAGTCGTAACCATTTTGGTACTTTAATTTCTTGTTCACTCATAAAATATCTAGTACTTTCTAGGTTAAAAGAACTTTTGAGGAGAAATAATAATGAGTAACAAATCCCCTCACTCATATTTAAATAGAAATTCAATCAAAGTAATAGTGTAACCAAAGATTTCCTCTCATAGAGGTTGATTTTAAAAAATGGCTCAACGAAAAACCTATTCTGTTCTTATTATTGATAATTTTCATTTTGATCCGGATGAGGATTATATCGTTGAAGGATTTCCGACTGTAGAATTAGCGATTGAGTATGCAAGACGAATTGTTCGCTCTTCTGTTGAACATCATCGAAAACCCGATCAAACAAAAGAGGAGTTAAGTAAACTATGGCATTTATTTGGCGAGAATGCTAGCGTTTTAGGTTTTCATTATAGAGGAAGTGATGAGTTGGGATTTTTTATTGATAATCCAGCTAAATCTAATGAGATTGATTGGAAAGAAATTGAAGTGAAGGCAGGCATCCGATAATTCAGTAAAAGATACTAACTAAAAATTCATAATATTTATTCCTAAACTTCTAGATTATTCCAAATTTTTATTGAATTTTGAATCATGAAACAAGTACACTAATTAAAGGAATAATTTTTTTCTTAGATTTAATATGCTAATTAGTTGTATTTTTTTATTATAACACATAATAGATATTATTAGAATTATTTATAGAAAACATTATAGAACAATTTAGTTAGTATTATCTTTGTGGGAGTTAATTTTCAGTGAAGAAGGGAATACAAAATTCACAAAAAATAATAGGGACGTTGTTTTTAGTAAGTTTAATTACCTTAAATTTTAGCTTACCTCAAACCATAGAGTGTAATGAACCTTTTTTTACTATCGTCATTCCAGGAGTGTATAAGGGAATACAGTATTATGCTAATCTGTTAAATGACCTTTCTGTTATCGGTATAAATGGAGATATCATTGTTTGTGATTGTGGCGGGGACTTGTGGTACTACACATATTTTTTCCAAGGCGAATTTGATATGATTTATTATGTAGTTAGTAGTAGTCCAAATAAAGCAGTGGATTTTAGACAGCTATATTGTGAAAATGGTTCTTTAAATATACCAGGTTACCACACAAGTTTAGATTATAATGAATCTTTAAAAACTGGTCTTAATGAATGGTATTTACAAGAAGGAGTGCAAATTACTCCAATTGATTCTGAAGAAATAATTACTCATTACTGGCAATGGCAAGAATATTTAATGGATGATATTCTTCCGTGTGTACCAATGCTAGCTCCTCCTTATCATCATATATGTTGGAGCAATTTAAAAGGATATAACACTTCATTAGGACTATTGCAATCTTGGGGGATGTTAAAATGGGAAGGTTCTCATATTGGGCAAGAAAGTGTTGAAGAGGTAGTTATTGCGGATTTTCAATGGTTAGACCTTAATCCAATAACTCAAAATGATGATGCATCAAGGTTTGTTTCAAATGCCATCCTTGATCCATTACTCTGGATCGATGCTAAAGATGGTTCGGTATGGCCTCATTTAGCGCAATCGTTCCAAATGATCAATGAAACTCATTTAAGAATAATTACTCGAGATGGAGTAAAATGGCAGAAAGATCCTGAAGAACTGTTTACTAATGAATACTTTGATATTAAAGATGTTTACTTCACACTCTTTTGTGAAAAATTAGACTGGATTAAAGATATGAAGATTATTGATAAAAATACTCTTGATATTTTCATTGATTCTAATCCTAATACCATTGAGAACGAACCATATAATCAGATATTAAATTGTTTAAGTTTGAATATCTTACCAGAACATTACTTGAATCAAAGCCAATTAGAAGATGGAGTGACTCCAGATAAGTCACATCCTTCTTGGGCTACCTACAAAACTAAATGTTTCGGTACTGGACTTTTCAAATTAATTTCAAATACTAGATATGAAAAAACACAACTTCAAATATCACCAAATAATTGGTGGTTAAACAGCACTTTAACAAGTGACCCTGATCTTGAATGGGAAAGACGATTTGGTGATTTTTCAAGTGGAATAAATCAATTACGAATAATTCATAAAAATCTAGACTCTAAAATAATCTTATTCGAATATGGAAAAGTAGATTTGCTAACTGATTTAATAATTGATAATTCCCATAATTCTTCTTGGTTAGATCCGAAATATTTTCTAGATAATACTCCTCAATTTCTTTCTTGGGAAGGATTTGCTTTTAATTTACGAACAAAAAATGACAAAATAATAAATAATCAACAATTATGCGAAGAAGATCCTACTATAACCAAAGGTTTAGCAGTGAGAAAAGCAATTGCCTATGCTATTAATAAAGCTGAAATAAATAGTATTTCTTTTGGTGGGAAATATAGAGTCATTAGTCATCCCATACCAATTTCATACACAAGCTATTGCAAACCAGATATAATTACTTATGATTATAATTTAGAACAAGCAAAATATTACATGAAATTAGCAGGTTATGATTATGACGAAAGAGTAACTAATTCAATTGGCTTGAATTTCATCAGTAAATCAATTATTATGATTGTAACTCTAACAACTCTAGTAATTTCTTATAAAAATCTCAAATTTATTTCAAGAGAAATTGGAATGAAAAAGAAATGTAATTAAAAATAACACACATAATGAGACTCCAAAGTGTGTGTCATTTTTATAAATATCCAATTCTTCCTTTTAATATATTGGAGTGAATTTTATTGGATGGAAAATTGAGTAGAGAAGAATTAATACAAGATGTTAGACAATTGAATGAAATTCTCGAGATAGCTCATCCTGATCCTTACATAAATGGTGGTGGAAAAATAGCATACCATCGCAGGCTACAAGAGTTAATTCGTGATATTCCAATTGATGGTATGACAAAAGAAGATTTTTTTTATCACGTTCAACCTTTTATTGCGAAACTTGAAGATGCTCATACAGGATTTAATCAAGATGAACTATTACATAACAAAGAAAATCCAGGTGGTATTCCTCTTTATTTTACACCTGTGGAGGATATTCTTTATGTCAGTGCTGTTTGTCAAAAAGAACATTTGAATCTAATAGGATTAAAACTAGTATCAGTGGAAGGGATTCCATTTGAAGAATTAATTAAAAGGATGAAAAATCTTAGTGGTTTTGATAATCTTAGTAATTTGCTTGGGAAACTTGGTCGGTTTGGCATACTCTATTTCCGAGATGACTTATTGAAACTTATTCCTGAATGGAAAGATAAAAACCAAATTAAAATTACCTTACTTGCTTCGGATGGCAACAAGAAAGAATGTGTATTTTCTACAATGAAAAATGTTCAATATCCATTATTTCAATTAGAAAGTAAGATTTCATTACCTGATTCTGATAGAAGCTTAGCTTATAATTTCATAGATAAGAGTAGAAAAATTGCTATATTAAGAATAGATGATATGATTACATATCGAGAGGCTCATGAATTATTTTTAGAAATTGGCTTAAAGGAATTTGTTGAAGCTGCGAAAAAAGAATTTGAAAAAAATAATAAAAAAAATGCTCCAAAAGAAATGAAAGATGTAATTCCTGGATTACCTTCTGCTACAGAATTATTCACATCTTTATTTCTAGAAATGAAAGAAGCTGAAACAGATTATTTAATGGTTGATGTTCGAAATTGTAGAGGTGGGCAAGATTATATTATTCAATTCCTTCTCTATTTTCTAGTAGGATTTGAAAAAGCTGTTGAATTAACTCAACAAAGATCTGATGTTCTAAAACTTTCAGAATTTTTGAATAAAACAGTAGAAAAAGGAATTAACTTGGAGGAAATTTCATATTACAATCAAGTACCTTTAACCATAAATGATTATTACTTTGGAAATGATAAATCATTTACTTTTCAAAGCAAAAAAGAAGAATCTCAGTTTGAAAGTTTTGCAACTGCTTTCAAGAAAATGCCTTCGTTTTACAAAGAATTCCAAACTAGAAAATTTGAGTCTTATTATTTACCAAGTAAAATAATTGTATTATGTTCTGATATAACTCATAGTTCTGGATTTGATTTGATGATCAATCTAAATCGTATAGGTGCAGTAAATGTTGGTGTTCCTTCTGGTCAATCAGGAAATCATTTCGGAAACATTCGAATGTTTGAATTATCCAATTCAAAGATAAAAGGTAAAGTTGCTACTAGATTCTTTATAGCTTTTCCTGAAAAACCTTTGAAGCATCTTACACACTATCCTGATTTTCAATTAACTTATGAAAAGCTAGTTTCTCTGACTTTTGATGAGAATGCAGCAGTTTTGTATGCTTTGGAATTGATAGAGAAAAAGAAAATTTAGTCTTTCTTTTTTTTCATTAAGAACTCACCAATTCTTTTATTTTTGATGATGTATTATTTCTTTTTGAAGACGATTAATTATGACTGAGAATTTTAAATACTTATTTGGGCCTGTACCATCAAGACGTCTCGGGCAATCGTTAGGAGTAAGTCCCATACCCCCCAAAACCTGTAATTATTCTTGTGTTTATTGTCAAATAGGTAGAACAACCAACTTTACTAATACTCGACAAGATTTTTTTCCAAAAGAGGAGATTCTAAGTGAAATTAAGTCCTTCTTGAAAAAACCTTCTAATTTTGATTTCATTACCTTCGTTGGTGAGGGTGAACCAACACTATACAAAAGCTTAGGTTGGTTAATTAATTCAACTAAAAAATTAACCGATAAACCGATAGCAATTATTACTAATGGTGCTTTATTTTATGATTCCACTGTAAGAAAAGAATTGTTAGGAGCAGATGTTATTTTACCAACTTTGGATGCTGGAACTCAAGAATTGTTCAAAAGAATAAATCGTCCAATCAAATCATTATTTATAGATGAAATCATTCGAGGAATGATTGATTTTCGTTCGGAATTTGCTGGTCAAATTTGGATGGAAGTTATGTTAGTTAAGGGATTAAATGATGATATAAAAGCTATTTCTAAAATCAAAGAGATTTTGGAAAAGATGCATTGTGATCGTATTTATGTTAACGTTCCAATTCGTCCTCCTGCTGAAAATTGGGTTGAGATTCCTGATAAAGAAAGAATAGTTGAAATCTGTAAAGAATTAAATGCCTATAATATTGCTCATTATGAATCAATAAAGGGTTTTCAAATAAACAAAGAAGATGATTTGAGAGAACAAATACTAAAGATAACAACTAGGCATCCATTAAGAGAGAATCAGATTAAATCTATGTTGAATCTCTCTGAACAAGAAGCTATATTATTATTACAAACTCTGGCTGAAGAAAAGAAATTAAGAAGGATAGAGTATAATAATCAAATTTTTTGGATTAATGCTAAATCCCGGATTAAGAATAAAAAGAATGGATGATTAGCTATGCTCGATACTTTTTTTTCGCTAAAAGTATTAATAATTAAATCAACTAATTTCAACTAGAATAACAAGGTTGTTTAAAGTGTCAAATAATATTAATCCAAAAAATGATCCAATAAAAAATACAGATGAAGATTCACCTATAGAAATCCCAATTACGCAAATAAATCTCCTTTGTTATGATGAGAAAAATTTCGAAGAATTCAAAATAGAAAATGTAAATAATTTAAAGAATTTATTTAAGGACAAACAAGTTAATTGGGTTGATATTGTAGGTACTAAAAATCTGAATATTATAAAATCAATTGGAGAAAATTTTAACATACATCCACTTATTGTAGAAGATATATACTCAGCAGACCAAAGATTAAAGATTGATTATTTTCCAGACTATGCTTTTATTGTTGTCAAAGCTGTAAACTATATCAAAGGTGAAATTTTTGAGTTAGAACAAGTCAATATCATCTTTGGTAAGAATTTTGTTTTCTCTTTTCAAGAATTTTTTCCAAATCAATATGAACAGATTTTTGAAAGAATAAAACAAGCTAAAGGAAGAATAAGGAAATTTGGTGCTGATTATCTTGTATATGTCTTATTGGATGTTTTAGTTGATAATTATTTTACTATAATGGAAGATTTTAGTGAGAGAATAGATGAATTACAGGAAATTTTAATTGAAAATCCATCACCTAAAGTTTTACAAGAAATCTATGAATTGAAAAAAGATTTGATAAAAATTCGAAAAGCTGCTTGGCCTTTACGAGAAGTTGTAAGTCAAATATCAAAAATAGGTGCTGAATTTTTTGAAGAATCAACAAACATCTATTTTCGCGACGTTTATGATCATGTTATTCAAATTATTGATACACTTGAAACCTATCGTGATATGCTTTCAGGTATGGTTGATATTTTCATGTCAAGCGTTAGCAATAAAATGAATGAAGTTATGAAAGTTTTAACAATCATTGCTACAATTTTCATTCCTCTAACTTTTATAGCTGGAGTATATGGAATGAATTTTCAATTTATGCCGGAACTTGCTTGGAAATGGGGTTATTTGACTATAATGTGTGTAATGGTTGCTTTAGCAATTGGGATGATTATTTATTTCAGAAGAAAGAAGTGGCTTTAAACTTACTTTTTCTTTTTTTGTTTTATTATTTCTACAAGATTTGAAAAAATAACTTCTTGTTTTTCTGTTAGCATATTTTTCTTTTTGAGATTTCTAATTTTTTCGCATCCTTCTCCCTTTTCATCTTCTTCTAATCTAGCTATTGCAATATAAAACCAAAAAATACTTTCACTATTAGTTTCTTTCAAAACTCTATTTTTTATTGCAGGTAATGCTTCTTTCGCTCCCATTCTTCCTAAAGCTCTTGCTGCAGTGTAGCGTACTATCATACTAGAATCATCATTCATAGTATCAATTAATACTGGTATAGCTACCTCCAAATCAATTTCTTTTAATGCTTCTACAATCCCTCGTCTTACATCACGATTATTTTCTCGTTTCAATTTATCTAGTAGTTCTTGTATTGCTTCTTCTGCATCGATATTTCCCAAAATCTTTGCAGCATTAAATCTAATTAACCACTCTTCGCTATTTAGCTGTTTTACTAAATCTCGAATTATTTCTTTATTATTTGATGTCTTCATTTTTCTTTCAACCTTCATTCCTTAAAAACTTAAATAGAGTCAACTAGTTTATTAATTAAATGCACTAATTTACTTCAATTTTACCAAAAAAATGGATAAAAAAAGAGATATGCTGATGAAACGAAAAAAACAAGTTTCTCCAGATGAAGCTGAAAAGGAGAGTGATACTTCTCTTTACGAGAAAAAAGATCAACCTTCTAATATTAAAATGGGCTTTTGGTTAGCTTCATCTGGCTCTAGAGCATTATCTGATTCAGTTTTATCTCCATTTATTCCTTTATATGGTAAATCTCTTGGAGCTTCTTCAGTACAGATTGGTTTTATTGTCTCTATTACTAGCTTGCTAAGCATTTTTCAACTTCTTTGGGCTTACTTAGCACAAAAATTCAATCTATCTCGAGCGTTTGCAATAATCTCAGCTTATGTTTCATCTATTTTTAGCTTTATTTTATTGCCAATTAAGAATATTTACTTGTTTGCTTCAATGAGAGGTTTATACAGTATAACCTTATCAGCAACTTTACCTACTAGTTCCAATTTATTTGCTGAGAGGACTCCTCCAAAATCCTGGCCTTTAAGAAATAGTCTAATACAAGGTGTTTTAGTTGTTGGAACATTGATTGGTACTTTGGTTGGTGGATTATTACTTTGGAAAATACCAACAAACCTTGGATTTCCAATTATTTTCATTTGTGGTGGTGGCATTAGCATTATTTCAGCAGTTTTTTTTCATATAGCTATACCTAGTAAGAAAAAATTGGAATCAAAAGGTCGCTGGTACCAAATTGAAGAAGTAGATTTTACTTTAAGTAATACTCTTGCTACAATGAAAACTGATAAAAATTTTGTAATCTTCTGTTTTGTTAATCTTATCTTTATTTTTGGTGTTAACCTTTCAGCTCCCTTCTTCATAATATTTAATACTACATACTATGACTTAACAATATTTCAAACAGCATTATTAACATCTATTGGATTGATTCCACAAACAATCTTTTCAATCTTAACTGCTAAACTTATAGAAAGAACTCGAAAAAAAGAACTAGTTATTGTAGCTGGAATATTCACATCCTTCTTCCCAATCTTCTTTATGATTCCCTCGCTTGCTGGACGTTTAACTAATGTTTTCTGGATTCTAATAATCATCTGGAGTTTTAATGGCATTGCTTGGGGAATAATAAATTCTAGTTTAACAACTTTATTATTAGACATTATACATCCAAGAAGAAGAACGCTACAGTTAGCAATAAATAATTCAATTTCTGCTATTGCTTTATTTATAGCACCAATCCTTGGTGGATTAATCATAGAAAAAACTTCAACAATCTATGTTATTTTAATTATAAGTGCTTCTTTGCGTTTTATTGGAGCATTGTTATTTGGTCTTGTCAAAGAACCAGTTATTGGTGGAACTATACTCAGACCTATTCAAAGGGTAATTCCTTACATTGTTAGAAGCAACTCTGAACGTGGTGTTACGATATTAACAATGGTTAATTCTGTAAAAAGAGGTAAAATAAGAAATAAAAAAGAAAAATAAAATGAATAAGACCAATCTTAGAAGCTGCAAAAGCTTCTAAAGATTGGGTCAAGTGAATATTTTAAAGATAGAACAGCGTTTCAAGATTTCCATCAAATTCCATTGGTGTGTCGCCAGGTCGATGTATTTCTAATAGATAAGGTGGTAAAGCGATATCAAAAGCTTCTTCCATTGAGCCCGTTCCACCCAGTTGTCCGATAAGTGCATATTCCAAGAAGAAATAAGTCCACTTACCATTTTGGTGTTCTGGATCATCCCACCCATAACCATTATCAGTACAGGTTGCAGCTAAGTAGAAGTTTGCTGAATTGTCATTTTCAAACATGTTGCCAAAACCGCCAGCAAAGCAATGATCAAGAAAAACGAAAGTTTTTGCTAAAGAGGGAGCCATCATTTCTTTTAGTTCAAATTGAGTTATTAAACCATTTTCTCCATTCTCGCCAGCACTAGTATCCCACATACACAAGTAGTATATGAATGTTTTAAGAGCTGAATCTCGGGTTCTTCCTCCATGACCTGAACTAGCAAATACGATTATATCATCTTCATCTGCTACCGTTAGAATTTCTGCAAAAGCCATTTTGACATTATATTCTGTTGCATAACCATCCCATTGTGGATAGGTGTCTAAATGACTATCACCCAAAAG
>Ga0307376_10000419_pt1 | contig 52526 bp, 50 predicted proteins | sample TR2MG_FD_202536 | JGI IMG/M metagenome (GOLD analysis project Ga0307376, IMG submission 202536) | Soil microbial communities from Risofladan, Vaasa, Finland - TR-2 | ecosystem: Environmental > Terrestrial > Soil > Coastal area > Acid sulfate soil | place: Finland: Risofladan, Vaasa | collected...
GGGGAGCAGGGGAGAGGGGGAGAGGGGGGAAGGCCCTCCGATTGCTGTGACGGCTACTACTGACCGGCGGCGGGCGTTGGAGGGGGCGACGTTCGTCAATTGCCTGATCCGCGTCGGGGGCATGGAAGCGTGTCAGCCGTCGAAAACGATGGCGACCTTGATCACGTCATCTTTGCGGCTGCGCATCAGCTCAAATCCGTGGTGGACCTGGTGGATCGGAAGCCTGTGGAGGACCAGTGTACCGCGGGGCATCAACCAGTCCACGACGTTGTCCAGAACCTGTGGAGTGCCGGTAGTGTCAACGGCGACCTGGACACCGCAGCCGTCCGTGTGCTCCCGAATGCAGCGACTCACGTCCACATGCTGTTCGTCAAACGTCAGCACGTCGTATTCCTTCACCTGTGCCATGCGTGCCTGGTGGTGGCCGAACAACAGGACTTGATCGGCTCGTTGGCGTCGTGCCAGCCGGGATAGGATGATGCCGAACGGGCCATCGCCGAACACGCAGACCGTCTTCCCTTGTACGCCGCCGGCCCGACCGATGGCTTCAAGGCAGACGGCGAACGGTTCGGCCAGCGATGCCGCTTCTGGCGACAGCCCGCGCGGTACAGGATGAGCGCTGCGATGGCTGTGGGTTGGAGCGGGCACACGCCACGCCGGAGTTTGTGGCGCTCTCCCGGCTTGAGCAGTTGGCCCGGGTGCTGCTGGCGACGGCGACGCGCTACCTGGGACTCACTGAACGAATGTGACCGAAATGATTGACAAGCGTGACCGATTGTGATATACTAGATTACGAACCTGGAAATCCAAGTCCGGAGGGGTGCCTTGGCTACCATGCTGAAGGAAGAGCGCCAGCAGTTGATCCTGCAGGCGGTGCGGGACACCGGCCAGGTTACCGTCGCCGAGTTAGGCTCCCGTTTTGGCGTCAGTGAGGTGACCGCCCGGCGCGACCTGGGCGAGTTGGCGGCGCGGGGCTTGCTGCGCCGTGCCCACGGCGGGGCGCTCCTCGCTCCTCCTGTGCTGCCCGAACCGCCAGTGGTCCAGCGCATGAGCCAGACAGAAGTCTGCAAGGAATGCATCGGGCGTGCGGCCGCCGCGCTGGTGCCGGACGGCGCGTCAGTCTTCATCGGTTCTGGTTCTACCGCCGCCTACGTCGCCCGGCACCTGGTGGACCGCCGGGGCCTGACCGTAGTCACCAACGCGCTGACCACGGCCACGGAACTGGCCGGGGCCACAGGGGTGACCGTCGTCGTCACCGGCGGCATGATGCGCCCGTCCGAACTCTCCCTGATCGGCCACATCGCCGAACAGTCCCTGCGCGAGGTGCGGGTAGACAAGGTCATCATCGGGATACCGGCCATCAGCCTGGAGGTAGGATTGACCAACGACTACCTGCCCGAGGTGATGACCGACCGCGCGATTATCGAAATGTCCCCCCAACTGATCGTGGTGGCCGATCACACCAAGTTCGGCAAGGTCGCCTCGGCGTACCTGGCGCCGTTGGAGCGCGTCAAGGTCCTGGTGACCGATGCGGAGGCCGATCCACAGGCGATGGCCCGCTTGCGCGAGATGGGCATCCAGGTCATCGTGGCCGATACCTGACAGAGACCTGACAGGTTTTCCTAAACCTGTCAGGTCTGTAGAAGGGAGAAACATGACCAAAGACTCGCACACCTGGCAAGAAATCGTCAGCCAACCTCAGGTCTGGCAAGCAACGCTGAGGGGTTTCGCCGCTGGCCGGCCAGCATTGGATGGCTTTCTGGACCAGGTGGGCTTTGAACAGATCCTGGTCGTGGGCTGCGGATCCACGCACTATCTGGCCCAGACTGCTGCCGCCATGCTGAATTCCTGCACCATTTTCCCCGCCCGCGCGCTTCCCTCCTCCGAACTGTGGCTCTTCCCCGACACGATCCCCGGTGAAGAGACGCTGCTGGTGGCGGTTTCTCGCTCTGGGGCGACGACCGAGACGTTGCGGGCGGTGGAGTGTTTCCAGGAGGTCGGAGCCGGGCCGGTGCTGGCCGTGACGTGCTACCCCGCAAGCCCCCTGGCCCAACAGGCCGATTTCACGCTGGTGGCTGCGGATGCACAGGAGCAATCGGTGGCGCAGACCCGCTCCTTCACCAGCATGCTCCTGCTCACCCAGGCGCTGGCAGCCACGCTGGATGGCGACGAGGAGATGTTGGAGCGCCTGGATCGGCTCCCCGGCGCTCTGGAGGATCTGGTGAGCCGGGTGGGGGACCTGCCCCAACGCCTGGGGGAAGATCGGAGCATCGAGCGCTTGTTCTTCCTCGGCAGCGGTCCGCTCTACGGGCTGGCCAGCGAGGCGATGCTCAAGACGAAAGAGATGTCTCTGTCGTATGCGGAGGCCTACTACCCGCTAGAGTTCCGCCACGGGCCGATGTCCATGGTGGACGAGCACACGCTGGTAGTGGGGTTCCTCTCCGATACAGCGCGGGCAGAAGAACTGCGGGTGCTCAAGGATATGCAGGGGTTAGGGGCTCATACGCTGGCGCTGATGGAGAATGGCGCATCCCTCTCTGATTGGCAGGCCGAGCACGTCGTCGAACTGCAGAGTGGCCTGGGCGAGTGGGAGCGCGGGCCGCTCTATCTCCCGGTAGCCCAGCGCCTGGCCTATCACCGCGCCATAGCCAAGGGGCTGGACCCCGATCACCCGACTCACCTGACCGCAGTGGTGGAGTTGTGAAATGACCAAAAAACTCGTACTGATCGGTGCAGGCAGCGCCATGTTCACCCAGGGTCTGGTGGCCGACTTGATCCTGTCGGGCGACCCCCGATTCCGATCGGGCGACCTGGGGCCGTGGGAGTTGGGGCTGGTGGACATAGACCCGGCAGCGCTGGAGACGGCGGAAGGGCTCAGCCAGCGTATGGTCGAGGCGAAGGGGGCGCAGATCGCCATCAGCGCCTCCACCGACCGGCGCGACGTGCTTCCTGGCGCGGACGTGGTGGTCACCACCATCGGGGTGGGCGGGCGGCGGGGATGGGAGGCGGACGTGTTCATCCCCCGCAAGTATGGCATTTACCAGCCGGTGGGCGACTCGGTGATGCCGGGCGGCATCTCGCGTGCCATGCGCATGATTCCCGCGCTGGTGGACATTGCGCGCGACGTGCAGTCGCTCTGCCCCGGAGCCTGGTTCTTTAACTACGCCAACCCGATGACGGCCAACTGCTGGGCCATCCGCCAGGCCACCGGCGTCCCGGTGGTGGGGCTGTGCCATGGCACCTTTCACGTCGAGCGGGAACTGGCGGCGTTCATTGGCGCGCCGCCGGAAGAGGTGACGTCGCTGTACGTGGGGCTCAACCACCTGACCTTTATCTTCGATCTGCGCTGGAAGGGCCGGGATGCCTGGCCGTTGGTGCGGGCACGCCTGGACGAAATCCGCAGTCCCAAGTCCGCAATCGAAAATCCCTTCTCCTGGTCACTGTTTGAAACTTACGGCGCCTACCCGGCGGTCAACGACCGGCACGTGACAGAGTTTTTCCCGGAGCGCTTCCCGGGCGGGCGATACTACGGTAGGACCCTGGGAGTGGACGCCTTCTCTTTCGAGGACACCATCGCCTGGGGCGACCAGGTCTACGGCGATATGCGGGCGCAGGCCCTGGGCCAGAAGCTACTGGACGAGCAGGTTTTCGAGCGCGCGCCCGGCGAGCACGAGCAGTTGCTCAACATCCTGCGCTCGATGGAGTACGACGAGCGGCGCATCTTTGCGGCCAATCTGCCCAACCAGGGGGCGGTGCCCAATCTGCCCGCCGATGCGATCCTGGAGTTGCCTGCGGCGGCGACGGCCACCGGGCTGCGTCCGTTGCAGATTCCCGACTTCCCCGCACCGCTGGCGGCGATCATCACCCGTAAACTGGCCGCGGCCCGGCTGACGGTCGAGGCGGCCCTGGCGGGCGATCGCGGGCTGTTGGTGGAGGCGCTGCTGGCCGACGGCGCGGTGACCGACCCGGACGTGGCGCGCAAGGTGGGGGATGAACTGCTGGAGGCGCACCGGCGATATCTGCCAAACTTTTATCAAGGGTGAGCGCCCCTCACCCCAGCCCTTCGACAGGCTCAGGGCAGGCTCCTCTCCCCGAGGGGGAGAGGGAGCATAAACAGTATGCGACAGTATGACGTAATCACCTTCGGCGATATGTGCGTGGACCTGATCGTGAGCGGGGCGGACGTGGTGCCACGCTTCGGCCAGGTGGAAAAGTTGGTGGACGATTACGTCGTCGAGATGGGCGGCTCGTGCTGTATCTTCGCCTGCCAGGCCGCCAGGCTGGGGCTGCGGGTGGGGATCCTCGGGCGGGTGGGGGACGACAATTTTGGCCGCCTGATCCTGCGCCGCCTCGACGAATGCGGGGTGGACACGCGCCACGTGATTGTGGACCCGGCCCTGAAGACCGGGCTAGGCGTTGCGCTGTGCCAGAGCGGGACGCCCCGAGACGGGGCTACGAGCGGGGGGGGGACGCCCCGAGACGGGGCTACGAGCGGGGGGGGGACGCCCCGAGACGGGGCTACGAGCGATCCAGGTGCGAGCGGGGTGGTTGGAGACCGGGCCATCCTGACTTACCTGGGCTCGCTGGCTGCGCTGGGGCCGGACGACGTCAGCGATGAATTTCTGGCCTCGGCCCGCCATCTGCATCACGGCAGTTTCTTTTTGCATAGCGGGCTGCGCCCGCACATTCCTGAGATCTTCCGGCGGGCGCGCGAGTTGGGCCTCACCATTTCGCTCGACACCAACTGGGATCCTGAGGAGCGCTGGAATTCGACATTGGCAGAGAGTCTGCTCCTCACGGACCTGTTCCTGCCCAACGAGCAGGAAGCGCTCCACATCAGTGGGTGCGCTGGTCTGGAGGAGGCCGTGGCGTGGCTGCACGCGCGAGGGCTGCCGGCTGGCGCTATCGTCGTGGTCAAGCGGGGCGTGCATGGCGCCCGGGTCTACGATGGAGATAGGGTGGTGGAATGCACAGTGACACCCGCCACGGGTGGGGACAGCGTGGGGGCAGGGGATAGTTTCGACGCCGGCTTCCTGGCTGGCTGGCTGCGCGGGCTGCCGCTGGGCCAGTGCCTGGACGTGGCCTGCCGGTGCGGACGCTCCGTCGCCGGTGCCATCGGCGGCTTACAAGGGCAACCGACCTGGGAGGTCGTCGCCGGCTTCCTGGCCGGACATCATTGGTAGGAATCCCAGCGTAGGAACCAGTTACGCATTACGTATTACGTCTTACGAAAGGGGGTGATCGGCGTCTAAAGACATAGTGGCGACTTGCTCGGTTGTAGTTCGTCAGATAATCAGTCTAGCAGACATCGCATAAGGAGAGAGAAAAGATGGACAAGAAGACACTTTCCCGTCGGGATTTTTTGCGCCTGAGCGCCGTCGCGGCCACCGGAACCGTCCTCGCCGCGTGCGGTGGGGGTGTACCCGCCACCGAGCGCAGCGAGCCGGGCGCGACGGAAGCGCCTGGGGCCGAGGCGATCGCGCTGCGCCTCTGGTCGCACCAGAATCCATCCTTCATCGCTGCCAATGAGGCGTTGGTCACCAAGTTCCAGGACGCCAACCCGGGTGTCACGATTGCGTATGAGAACTTTCCCTACGACCAGTTCATCCAGACCATCCAGACCTCGATGGCGGCCAAGAACGAGGCCGACGTGATGGAGATGTTCGGCAGTTGGGTGCAATCCTATGCCAAGGGCGGTACGCTAGCGGAGGCGCCGGCAGACGCCATGAGCATGTCCCAGGCGCAGGAGCTGTTCTACAAGGCCCCACTGGACGGCTACGTGTGGGAGGGCAAGCTGTACGGCATGCCCGACGAATATAACCTGGAAAATGGTGCTGTCCTGGTCAACAAGCGCATGTTCGAAGAGGCTGGAGTGGCCTACCCGCCCAAGTGGGACAGTTGGGAGGCCCTGGTCGCCGATGCCCAGAAGTTGGTCAAGATGGACGGGGAGACGATGACCGTGGCCGGTTTCCACTACGTCAACGGCGACGGGCTGGGCTTCCTGTACTGGGAAGGGGTGTTGGAGCGAGGGGCCGACTACTTCGCCAACGACAAGATTCACCTCAATTTCCTCTCGCCGGAGGCCAAGGAGACCGTGCAGTGGCTGGTGGACATGGCGGTCGTGGACAAGGTCGTGGACCCCTTCACGTTCAACCCGAACTCTAACTGGGTCGGCAGCGCCTTCTTCCAGGGGTTGGTAGGGATTGGTTTTATCGGCCCCTGGATCGTGCCGGAGGGGCGCCGCAACTACCCTGACTTTGCCGATCCCTGGGAATACGTCCGCAGCCCCTACTTTGGCAGCCAGATGTCCTTCGCCGCCGACGCCGGCTGGGGCAAGGTGGTCTCGCCGAACAGCAAGAACATGCAGAAGGCCTGGGAGTTGGCCAAGTTCTGGACGGCAGATCAGGCCAACGCCCGCGCGTGGAACGTGGCCACCGGCACGGTGCCGGCGCTCAAGTCGGTCGCCGCGGACCCGGCATTGCTCAACGATCTGAACTGGCTGGGCCCCAGCCTGGAGGTGCTGCCCTACGGCCGCTACGTCGGGATGCTCCAGGACCGTGACTACGTCTGGTACACCGTCATCGCCACGCGCCTCGTTGAGTGCATGCAGGGCCAGCGCTCGGTGGACGAGACCATGACCCTGATGAACGACGAAACCAACGCGATGATTGACAGCAAGATCAGCGGGTAATCCGCAGACCTTCCCGAAAGCTCACGGGTGTACTCACCCGCGCTTTCAGGGAAGGTTGCAGGCCTGCCCCGAGCAACGGGGGGTGCCCGGCACGACCGAGGTGCCGGGCACCTCACCCGCACTGAAAGCGAGGATAACAATGACGACTGTCACACGCAGGCGAACCAAGTTGCTGCGCAGCCAGCACATCTTTGCCGGGACGTCGCTCACCCCGATCATGGTGTACATGATGTTCTTTACCTTGCTCCCGATGGTCTGGGCGGTGTTGATCACCTTGTTCCGCTATAGCCCGACCCGCCAGGGTGGGCTCCTGGGATTGGGGGGCGGCAATCCGTTCGTGGCGCTGCGGAACTATGTGGACCTGTTCTCCGGTTCCCCGAACGGGCAACTCTTTCGTATCTCGGTCAAGAACACCTTGATCTTTGCCCTGCTCGTGCTGCCCTTGAACCTGGTGGTCACCTTGCCGCTGGCCGTGTTGATCGAGTCGGTACGCCAGCGGTTTAAGGTGATCTTTCGCACGATCTACTTCCTGCCGACCGTCACCTCCCTGGTGGCCGTCGCCATCATCTGGGGTACCGTCTATAACCCGACCTTTGGGCTGCTTAACCTGGCCTTGAAGGCGCTGGGCCTGCCGGGGAAGCCCTGGTTGAGCGATGCAACGACGCGCATCCTGGGTGTGCCCCTCCCGATGTTGTGTGTGATCGTGACCTACGTGTGGCAGGACATGGGGTACAACCTGGTGATCTTTATCGCCGGGTTGCAGGGCATCCCGGAGGTGTTCCACGAGGCGGCCCTGGTGGATGGGGCCAACGCCTGGCAGCGCTTCTGGCGCATCACGCTCCCGCTCCTGCGCTCCACGCTCACTTTTGTGATCGTGATGACCATGCTCTCTTCGTGGCAGCAGTTCGTCCTGGTGGACGTGATGATGGGCCATGGCGGCCCCAGCAACACTACCCGCACGCTGGTCCTGCACGTCTACGAGACCGCCTTCCGCTACCAGGAGATGGGGCTGGCGGCTACGGTTGCGATGGCGCTTTTTCTCATCATCATAGTCACTACCCTGGTCCAGATGCGCCTCTTGCGCAAAGAATGGGAGTATTAAGCCATGGCCACAGCAGATACGATGACAAAAAACCGGGTTTCCGCCGCTTCGCTTAGGGAAAAACCCGGTTTCTCCAAGAGGCGGCGGGTGAGTACACCCGGTACAATTGGGTTATGGATCGGCCGCATGCTGGTCTACGGCTTGCTGATCGCGGGATGTCTTGTCACTTTGGCCCCCTTCCTGTGGATGTTGAGCAACTCGTTCAAGTCTTCGACTGAGATCGTCCGCCTGCCGCCGACGCTGATCCCGGAGAATCCGACCCTGCAAAGTTACCGCACGATCTTTACTGATCCGCACGTACCGCTGGCGCGCTTTTACCTGAACAGCATCATCGTCACCGCGAGCGTGACGGGGCTGATCCTGTTCACCAGTTCCCTGGCCGGCTTTGTCTTCGCCAAGTACCAGTTCTTCGGCAAGAATTTGCTCTTCACGCTGACGCTGGCCACGATGATGATTCCCTTCCAGGTTGTCATGATCCCGCTCTACCTGATCATTAACCGGCTGCACCTGGTGGACAACCTGACAGGATTGATCGTCCCGGCGGGTGTGAGTGCTTTTGGCATCTTCCTGATGCGGCAGTTCATCGAAAGCATCCCCGGCGAGTTGATTGACGCGGCCCGCATTGACGGGGCGTCCGAGATCGGCATCTATGGTCGCGTCGTCTTGCCCCAGATGGGGCCAGCGCTGGCGACGCTGGGCATCTTTCAGTTCATGGGCACCTGGAACGACTATCTCTGGCCGCTCATCGTCATCACCACGACGGAACGGCGCACACTGCCCGTGATGCTGACCTGGTACAACTCGCAGCACGGCTCGCGTTACGACCTCACCATGGCGGCGTCGGTGTTGGTGATCCTGCCCATCCTGATCGTCTATTTCCTGTTCCAACGTTGGATCGTGCGCGGGATCGCGCTCACCGGCTTCAAATAGAATGCGGAATGCGGAATGCGGAATGCGGAGTGTGGAATGCGGAGTGCGGAATGCGGATGACGCTGCGGGAGCGGCTGCTCACTACGTTGCGGGGTGGGGTTTCGGACCGTATCCCGTGGAACGTCTACGCCTGGCTGGCGCCCGACAGTGAGGCCGCCCGCGCGCTGCACCGCAAGGGGCTGGGTTTTATGGGCACGCGGCGCATCTTCCGCCCGCTGTACGACGGCGTGACGGTGACCGAGGAGCGGAAATCCAGCGGGGGCCAGCCGCACTTTACCACACGCATCGAGACGCCGGTTGGCGTGCTGACCGAAGAGGCGGTCCTGGAGCCCAACTATGGCAGCCGCTGGATTAGGAAATTCTTTATCGCGGGCGTCGAGGATTACCCGGCGGCAGAGTACTTATTTCGGCACACCCGCTTCGAGCCGGATTTCGCACCCTGGTGTCAGGCCGACGCCGAGATGGGCGAGGGTGGAATCGTCGTCGGCGAGATCATGCCCATTCCCATCATGACCCTGATGGTGTCGTGGATGGGGGTGGAGCGGTTGGTGGAAGGGATCTATGACCACGGCGAGCGCTTCGATGCGCTCATAGATGCGCTGAACCAGCATTATGAACGGCACATCCAGTTGGCCGCCGAAAGCCCGGCCGAGATCATCTGGTTCGGCGACAACGTGACCGGGACGATCATCTCGCCGCGGCTGTTCGAGCGCTACTGCGCTCCGGTCTACGCCCGGGCCGTGCCGGTCTTGCGCAGGGCGGGCAAGATTCCCATCGCCCACTACGATGGCTCAAACCGCCCGCTGGTGGACTGCCTGGCGCGGACCGACCTGCCGGTGATCGAAGCATTTACCCCGCCGCCGATGGGGGACCTGAGCGTGGCCGAGGCCAAGGCCGCCTGGCCGGACAAGGTGGTGTGGGTGAATGTTCCCGGCTCGCTGTTCTTGGAGCCGGCAGAGGCGATATACGCTTACACGCTGGACCTGTTGCGCGAAGGAGCCGGACCTGGGCCTGGGCGGGCTGTCACGGACCCCCCACTACGTGGGGGGCTTGGGGAAGGTGGCGGTCCTGGGCCTGGGCGGGCTGTCACGGACCCCCCACTACGTGGGGGGCTTGGGGAAGGGGTGCCGGGCGGGCGGCTGGTGATTGGCTGTACGGAGGATTTTCCGCCCGGCGAGTTCGAAAAGACGTTCACGGCCATCGGCCGGGCGCTGGCGGAATACGAGGGACATGAGTGGTGAACCTGCTCCGAGGCTGAAGCAGGCCGCGCTACGTCTGCGCGACGTTGGGTGGGCTGTGGCCGCCGCCGCTGTGAGCCTGGCGGTGTACGTCCGCACCCTGGCGCCGGGCCTCCTGCCGGGGGATAGCGGCGAGTTTCAGGTCCTCAGTACCCTCCTGGGCAATACCCATCCCACCGGCTACCAAATCTATCTCCTGTTGGGCAAGGTCTTTACCTGGCTGCCGGTGCGTGACGTGGCCTACCGGGTCAACCTGCTTTCCGCCTGCATGGCGGCGCTGACGGTAGCCGGCGTATACCTGGCGGGACGCATGCTATGCGGGCACAGCGGGCCGGCGCTGGTCGGAGCGCTGGCGCTGGCCGTCTCGCCCACCTTCTGGTCGCAGGCGGAGATCGCCGAAGTGTACACGCCGGGCGCGGCGTTCCTCGTCGGCGTGTTCGTGTGCCTGCTCCTGTGGGAAGCGTACGACCACCCCGCCGCGCTGTTCGTCGCCGGGCTGCTCGGTGGGCTGAGCCTGGGGGTACACATGACGGTGGCGCTCGTGGCGCCGGCGGTGGGGGTGTTCCTGTTGGTGAGCAGGCCCTCACCCCCGGCCCCTCTCCCAAGGCTGGGAGAGGGGGGCAGGCCCTCACCCCAACCGGCCAGCGGTCGGCCCCCTCTCACCCCCCCCAGCCCCCCCCCAGCCCCCCCCCATGGGGGGGGGGAGAGGGGGGAGGAGAGGGGAGGTGGGCTGTGTGGCGGCCGGCGCTGCTGGGGGCGTTGGTGGGGGTCGTGCTGATGGTGTGCGCTTTCCTGGCCCTCGACTGGCATAATCCTGTCGCGAGCTACTTTAATACCTCGTTCCTGCCGGCCTATTCGGCCTGGGGTTTTCAGGCCAGCGACGTGGATAGCCCCTTTGAACGGCTGGCGTTCGACCTGAGCGGGCGGCAGTTCCATTCGCTGATGTTCGCCGATCCCCGCCAGGTCATGCCGCGCCTGGCCGCCGAGTACTGGCATCGCTTGCCTGGCGAACTCTCCTGGTGGCTCGTGGGGTTGGCCGGGCTTGGATTGGCCAGCCTGATCGTGCGCCGCTGGCGTGTGGCACTCTTGTTCTTCCTGGCTCTCGCCGTCCACTGGGGATACACGTTCAACTACGACCTGTGGGACCTGTACGTGTTTTTCATCCCCGGCTATTGTATGCTCGCTACTCTGGCCAGTGCAGGGCTGGGGTGGCTGCTGGATGGCCTGGGCCGCTTGATTCCGCAGCGGGTGGGACGGCTGATGGCCGAGGCCGTGTTGGCCGTGGCGGCCCTGGCCGTGGGCGTGTGGCCGGTGTTCGCGCCACGCCTGGAGATGGTACGCGCCGGGTCCCCGGACTTTCCGGCTGATGACCGTTTCAACGGTTACCCCGCCGACGATTATGGCATGAACGGCGTTCACCAGGAGGCTACCACGTTCGTGAGGTGGCTGGACCCAGACGCGATCGTCTTTACCGATTGGTATTGGGCCTACCCCTTCTATTACGCCGCGCACGTCGAACAGGGGCGGACCGACCTGGTCTTTCTGGAGACGATCCCGCAGATGGAGAACAACCGGTTGCCAGATTCGTTCATGCCCTACATTCGCGAGCGGCTGCGCCAGCAGCCGATCTACTTCTCTGAGCGCCGACCCGAACTCGTGAAAGCAGGTTTCACTCTCATCCCTACCCACATTGGGTCCAGGTTGTTATATCGTGTACAATAGCCTTTCTCACCAGCCTCTTGCGCGGCGATCGCTGCCGCTTCTATACCGACTTACCTTTGAAAACGGAGGTGTACCATGACGGCAATCGGGCTATCGCCGTGCCACGCGGCCAGGCCCAAGGTCGGCTTCCTGCCGATTACCTGGCCGGGGCTCTACAAGGCCGCCACCGAGACAGGCGAGGCGTGGATCCAGGAGGGAGACACCCGCATCGCGCTGGATGGTCTCCTGGCCGCCCCAGTGGACGTCGTCGCGCACCAGCGTGTGGTGAGCGAAATCGGCGAGGCGTGCGAGGTGATAGATCGTTTCCTGGCGGAGGACGTGGACTGCATGGTCCTCTTTGTCCAGACCTGGAACTGGGCCGACCGTATTCTCCAGGCGGCCCAGCGTTTTGCCCGCCCGATTATGATGTGGGCTCTGCCCATCCCGCGCTTGTGGTCCATCGGTGGCCTGGCGGTGACACACGGCTCGATGGACGAAGTCGGCATCCCGCACAAGGTCGTCTATGGTCTGCCCGAGCAGCCGGGGCTGATGGACTCGATCGTGCGTTTCGCCCGCGCTGCCCGCGTCAAGAACGTCCTGCGCAGATCCCGCTTCGGCTCCGTCGGCGGCCACGGCATGGGTATCTATACCGGGCCGGTGGACCCTGCCCAATGGCTGCGCGAGTTCGGTCTCAGCGTGGGGTTCGTGGACCAGTACGAGGTGGTGGCCGAGGGAGAGCAGGTCCCGGAGGACGAGGTGCGGGAGTACTATCGCACGCTGCAGGCGGAGTATGGCGCCGTTCCGCCGTATGACCAGGTGACGGAACGGGCCATTCGTCTCTACCTAGGATTGGAGCGCATCATCGCCCGCGAAAAGTTTGACTTAACCGGGGTCAACGACATGTTCGGCCTGAGCGACAACTATTGCTCGATGTGCCTGGCCCAGAGCCGCCTCTCCTCGCGGGGCTTTGTCACCACCTGCCTCAACGACTCGAACGGCGCGCTGACGGCCTACGTCCTGCGCCTCCTCAGCGACGGGCCGCTGTTCACGGCTGACGTGAACCTGGTGGATCGGAAGAGCGGCGTCGTGCGCCTGATTGACGACGGGGCCGGTGCCATCACGCTGGCCAGGGACCCCAAGGAGGTGAAACTCAGTTATCAGCCTCGCCTGGAGTGCAAGGCCAGTGGTGTGTGCACCGGCTTGATCTGCAAGCCCGGCCGCATCACGTTGGCCCGCCTGTCGCGCCTGCAGGGCCGGTACGTGATGCTGATCGCCCCAGGGGAGGCGATTGAGGGTCAAGCGGCCTGGCTGGAGGAGTGTGGCTATCCCATGTGGCCGCACGCCTTTCTCAGGCTGGATGGGGACCTCGAATGTTTCGTGCAGAACCTGCGCTCCGAGTACATCCACATGGCCTACGGCGATCTCAAAGACGATCTGGTGGAGACCTGTGAGTTGTTGGGTATCGAGCCGATCGTCGTTTAGGGGATCGGCCGGCCAGGAGGCGATCGCTGAAGGATAAGGAGTGGGGTGCGAAGGAGGTGATGGCTATCGGGTACAGGAGTTCTCACTATATTGGCTTGTGTGGTTCCGATTTCAAGTAAAAGTGACAGGAGGAAGAAATGAAAACGCGCACCAAGTGGTCTCACTCGCTATTGCTCAGCCTGCTGGCTGCGCTGATGACACTCAGCCTGGTTGCCTGTGGCCAGAAGCCACCTGCGACTGAGGCGCCGCCCGAAGTGACCGCGCCGCCCGCCGAGGGCGAGAAGGTGAGCCTGCGGCTGTGGGCGCACCAGAACCCCACCTTCAACGCGGGCTACGAGGCGCTGATCGCCGCCTACCAGGAGGCCCATCCGGATGTCCAGATCACCCTCGAGACCTTCGAGTACGATACGTACATCCAGACCCTCCAGACGTCCATGCCGTCGGGAGAAGAAGCCGACGTTCTCTCGATGTTCGGCACCTGGACCTGCCAGTACGCCGAGCGGCTGAGCCCGGTTCCCGAGGACGTCATGTCGCTGGCGGAGGCGGAGGACCTCTTCTACGCTGCCCCCCTCGGCGGTTTCACCTGCGACGGCAAACTGTATGGCCTGCCGCAGGAGTTCAACATCGAGTACGGCGGCGTGCTGGTCAACAAGACCATGTACGAGGCGGCTGGCCTCACCTACCCACCCAAGTGGGAGACCATGGACGACGTGCTGAAGGACGGCCAGGCTTTGTCCAAGTTCGACGATGCTGGCGTGATGACCGTGGCCGGCTTCGACTTCAACGCTGGTGACCCCGGTTCCTTCTGGTTCCTCGCCGGTATCATACAGCGCGGCGGCGACTACTGGAAGGCCGATCACACAGGCTTTACCTTCGACACGCCGGAGGCCAAGGAGACGTTGGAGTACATGCTCTCCGCCGTCAAGGATTGGCAAGTGCTGGATCCGGTGCTGTTCAACGACGCGCAGAACTGGGTCGGCAGCGCCTTCTTCGAAGGCAAAGTGGCCATCGGCTACATCGGGCCGTGGGCCGTCTCGATGGGGGTGACCGATTACCCAGACTTTAAGGACGAGTACGGCTACTTTGTCCTTCCAGCGGTTGGGGATGAGCCGATCTTCGTGGCCGATTCCGGCTGGGGGCTAGTCGTCTCACCCAACAGTGAGCACAAGGACGTAGCGTGGGACTTTGCCAAGTTCGTGACTGCCAACAAGGACAATGCCCTCCAGTGGAACATCACCAGCAGCACTATCCCCGCCATCCCCGAGAATGCCGAGTCAGCCGAACTGGCACAGGCACTGCCGTGGATCACGGAGGAACTGAAACAGCTCTCCTACGGCCGTTACATGGGAGGCATGCCCGATCGCGACCTGGTGGTGTACGAGGTTATCTACCCGCACATCCTCAACGCCCTGCAGGAGCTGGAGACGGTGGATGAGGCATTGCAGGCGATTGACGCCGAGGCCAACGCCACCTTCGACTAGATTCCTCGCTTCGCTCGGAATGACAGTCATTCTGAGGAGCGGAGCGGCTCCCCCGTCATTCTGAGGAGCGGAGCGGCTCCCCCGTCATTCTGAGGAGCGGAGCGGCTCCCCCGTCATTCTGAGGAGCGGCTCCCCTGTCATTCTGAGGAGCGCAGCGACGAAGAATCCCAGGGGCGCAGGCGCGCACAGTACTTGCGCCCCTGGGCAACCTTACGAAAGGAAGCGGGTATGAGTGCGAGCACAGTGAAACGCCGGCTCAGTGGGCTGGCGGCTCAGAAGCGCAGTTTTGTTCTCAGCGTAGCGATCCCGACCCTGCTCTACGAGGCGTTAGGTGTGCTGACGATCGGCTGGGCGCTGGCGTTGATGTTCTTCGAATACGGCCCCGGGCGCGCTGGAGGCCCCATCTTGGGCCTTGGAGGGAGCAATCCGTTCGTGGGACTGGAGCACTTTCGCAATATGATCAGTGGGACGTCGCTGGAGGCGCGCCTGTTCCGCACCAGCCTCAAGAACACGCTGCTCTTTGCTTTTGGTGTGCTTCCCCTCAACCTGGCGATTACGTTGCCCCTGGCGGCGCTCATCGAGTCGGTACGCAGCCGGCTCAAGGTCGCCTTCCGCGCCATCTACTTCCTGCCGGTCGTCACCGCCGGGGTGGGGGTGGCCATGATGTGGGGCTACATCTTCGATCCCCAGTATGGGCTTGTGAATGCGGTCATCCGTCTGTTGGGCGGGACGCCCATCGCCTGGCTGTCTGATCCTCGCGCTACCTTCTTGGGCGTATCGCTGGGTATGTGGGCGGTCATCGTGACGCGCCTGTGGTCAGACTATGGGTACAACCTGGTGATCTTTATCGCCGCCCTGCAAGGTATCCCGGTGCAACTCCGGGAAGCGGCGATCATTGACGGCGCCAACTCCTGGCAAGTCTTCTCGAAAGTGACCGTGCCGTTATTGCGCCCTACGCTCCTGTTCGTCTGCGTGATGACGATGCTCGACGCATTCCAGGTTTTCGACATCATCCAGGTGATGACCCAGGGCGGGCCGAACAACCAGACGCGCGTTCTGATGCTCGACATCTACGAGAACGCCTTCCGTTACCAGCGCATGGGCTGGGCGGCCGCCGTCGGCTTCGTGCTGGCAGTCCTGGTGATGGGAATCACGATTGCTCAGATGCGATTACTGCGCACGGAATGGGAGTATTGAGATGGCAACCAGTCCAGGCACCTATACTCGAAGCGCCCGCAGAGTCAACCCGCTGGATAAAATCCGCTATAGCCTGCAGGGCTACCTGGTCCTCTTGTTTCTCATATTGGGGCTGGCGATGACGTTGATGCCGTTCGTGTGGATGATCCTGGCCTCCTTCAAGATGGCCACCGAGATCATGCGAGTCCCTCCCACGTTCTGGCCGGAGAACCCCACGCTGAACAACTACCAGACCATCTTGCAGGACCCCAAACTTCCGCTCGCGCGCTTCTACTTCAATAGTGCGTTTGTCGCCGTCGCCAACGTGTGCACCAGTCTCTTCACCAGTTCGCTGCTCGGTTACCTGTTTGCCAAGTACGAGTTCCGAGGCAAGCGGCTCTTCTTCGGCTGGTTCATGCTGGGGATGATGATTCCCGGTACGCTGACGATGATCCCCGGCTTCCTGATCCTGGCCAAAGTCGGTCTGCTCAACACGCTGTGGGCCCTGATCGTTTTCAGTGCAGTGAATGCCTTTGGCCTCTTTATGATGCGCCAGTTCATCCAGACGCTCCCCAACGAGTTGCTGGATGCCGCCCGCATAGATGGCGCGTCGGAGTGGCAGGTCTACTTGCGCGTGGTATTACCGCAACTGGGACCGGCGCTGGCGACCCTGGGCACACTGACCTTTATGTCGAACTGGAACGCCTACCTGTGGCCGATGGTGGTCATCACCAAGGTTGAGCGGCGCACGCTGCCCGTCATTCTGACCTGGTACAACTCGCAGCACTCTAGCCGGCCCAATATCACGATGGCGGCCACGGTGATGGTCGTGATTCCCATCTTGATCGTATATTTCTTCTTCCAGCGTTGGATCGTGCAGGGGTTCACTATGAGTGGGATCAAGTGAGGAATGCGGATTGTGGAATGCGGATTGTGGAATGCGGAATGCGGAATGCGGATTGCGGATTGCGGATTGCGGAATGTGGATGACGCGGTGGTTGAAGGGAGTGAGCGCTTGCGGGCTGCTCCTGGCGCTCGTTGCCTGCGCCGGGCAGGCTCCCTCCACTTTGCTTTCTCCGACTCCCGTCCCTGCGCCGGACTGGCTGGCCGTCAACGACTTCCTCTACCAGTTGCAGCGGGCGCGGCTTGAGCGCATCGGTGAAACCGCCTACGACCTGGTGGTCGTACAGATGGGGGCGCCCGGGGGCAGCCGGGAGCGGATCGAGGCTCTCAAGCACAGCCCCGGCGGAGACAAGATCGTCCTGTGCTACGTGAGCATCGGCCAGGCTACGAATCTTGCTCACTACTGGCAGCCGGAGTGGAGCAAAGAGCCGCCCGCCTGGTTGGATGAGACCGACGGGGTCTGGGCCGGCGACTATTGGGTGCGCTACTGGGACCCCGACTGGCAGGCCATCATCTACGGCTCGCCAGAGAGTTACCTGGACCGCGTCCTGGCCCTGGGCTTCGACGGGGTCTACATGGACCGGGTGGACGCCTACGAGTATTACGAAGAGCAGGGACGGGAGACGGCGGCGCGCGAGATGGCCGATTTCATCATCGGCCTCACGCGATATGCGCGGGAGCGCCAGCCGGGCTTTGGCGTCTTTCCCCAGAATGCGGAAGAACTGGGGGTCCGCTTCCCCGATTACCTGGAGACGGTCACGGGCGTCGGCGTGGAGGACCTCTACTACGGCTATCCCCGCGATCACGAACCCTCTCCGCCGGATTGGACGGCGGAACGGGAGGCGGTTTTGGACCAGTGGGTGGCGGCGGGCAAACTGGTGCTGACGATTGACTATACCGGCATTCCCGAACAGATTGACGACGCCTACACCCGCGCCCAGGCACGAGGGTACGTCCCGTTCGTGGCCGTGCGCTCGCTGGGCTTGCTGACCATCAACGAGGGACACGAACCCGATTAGATATGACCGCCGGAACCGTTCCCCCTCACAACTGGGACAAATACGACTTCGGGTCCGGTCCGCCCGTCTCAGACCGGCTGAATCAGGGGCCTTTTCCGTACGAACTGGTGCCCGGCTGGGAGGTGGTCATGGCCACGACCCCCTCGGACGAAGTGGTGCCCAATTTCGGGATGGGACTGGTCACGTACATCTGCGACGAGGTAGGGCCACCCAAGAAGGGTGGCGAATCGCTGGCCCAGTCCATCGAGAACCTGGCCCGCATTCCGCCAGGGAGCAAGTTGTACATCCGGGTAAACTGGAAAGACGTGCAGCAGCGGCCTGGCCGGCTGGACCCGTGCGAGCACTGGATGCTGGCGTTCGAGATGGCCCAGAGGTACGACAAGCGTGTCGGTTTCCGCGTGATGCTGAGCAATCCCGACATCCCCGGCCTGGCCATGCCCGATTTCGTCGCGGAAAAGGTGCCCCTGGTCAGGCTGGGCGAGTGGGCCGGCAAGGTCCAGTACGAGCCGCGCTACGACCACCCGGTGTTTCAGTCTGCCTTCAGGGAGTTGGATGCCCTGCTGGCGGATGCCTACGACGGCCATCCGTTGGTAGAGTACGTGGACACTTTCATGTACGGCTTCTGGGGCGAGGGGCACACCTGGCCCTTCGAGTTCAATCCTTTCCCCAATTACCTGACGGCGGCGCGCACATTCGCCGAGATGTTCGAGGAGCAATTGGCGCACTGGAGAGGCACGCCGCTGACGACCAATACGCAGCCGGATTTCAGCAAGGTCGGCAACTCGGTGCTCCTGGACCGCACCGTGCGCACCCACAACTGGCTGCGCACCGATACCATCTTCATCGAGAACGAGCAGATCGAGGCGCTGAGCAATCGCCCGCCATGGATCGCCGCAGCGGTAGAGGTAGGGATGTCGGATGGTTCGCCGGGGGACCTGAGCGTGGATGAGGGCGTGACGCACACGGACAACGTCATCGCGCACGTGATGGACATCGGCGCCAACTACTGGTCACTGTGGAACTGGCATCGCATATTGGCGGATCGGGTACTGAACTATTACGAGCAATACCCGGGTATGATTGACAAGATGGCGCGCTCAATCGGCTACCGGGTGCGCCCCTCCTGGGTGTGGCATTATCAGCAGGGCGAGTGCCCCGGCCTGGTGATCGGCTTTGCTAACGATGGCATCGCCAGCGTGCCCGGTGTGCTGCGGGTGCACGTGGTGAGTGACGACGGCCAGGTGAACGTTGGCGGCAGCCTCGATCCGGGCTACCCGCTGCCGGGCAAAGTGCGGCAAGCGCAGTTCATCCTGCCGCAGGGGAGCGACTGGAAGGGGTTGAGGTTGAAGGCTGAGATTGAGGTGAAGGGGGTGTGTCATCCGGTGCGCTGGGCCTGCCACCAGAGGGTCGACTCGGACGGCAGCCTCACCCTGCGGCCTACGAAGGGAGTGCACAGTTGAAGCAGAGGGGTGGATCGTGATAGACGCATCGAACCCCGGGCGCGCCCAATCCTGGGGTTGGACCGATATGAACAACCACGCGCTGGCGTTCGAGGAGTTGATGCGCCAGTACTATGACCGCGAAACGTCTTCCTTCCCCAGGTCGTTCGTTCCACCCGGCCACGCCTACTACTACGGGGACGATGGCCGGGGCAGCGAGGCGTCCACCGGTGCCCTGCTCCGCACGTATGGCGTCAAGTACGCGAACGGAGATACGGGGGTCGCCACGCAGTTGGGCGAGGGCGGCATTGACCAAAGATGGATGCACCAGTTCGAGGAAGGGAGGAGGTGGACTAGCGGGGAAAACGAGGCTCTGAACACGGATCGGCAGGAGCGGGTGGTCCGATGTACCCATCGGCGTACACCCGTGAGCGCGCGCGCAGGTACGCGCGGCGGATCGGATGGTGTGAAGGAACCAGGTTAGAAGAATCGAGTCATAGGAGGTCAGACATGAACGGGTACAAATCTCTCGCGTGGCTCACGGTGACGGCGCTGATTGCGCTGATAGCGCTGTCGCTGGTGGGCCTCCCAGGGTTGCAGGTGGCTTACGGCAAGCCGTCGAAACCGACGCCAACGCCGACGCCGACCCCCGTGCCGACGGTCACGCCGGTGCCGCCGGGCGTCTATTACGTGTCGGTCAGTGGTAGCGATAGCAACGACGGCAGCCAATCCGCGCCGTGGCGCCACATCCAGTACGCGGTGGACCGCGTCGGCCCCGGCAGCACGGTGAACGTGATGGGCGGGGTCTACAACGAGACGGTGACGGTCCGCAACTCCGGGTCGGCCAGCGACGGGTACATCACGCTGCAGAACTATGCAGGCGAGATCCCCGTGATTGATGGCACCGGGGTGGGCATCAGCGGCGAGACGGGGCTGATCGTCATCGAGAACAAGTCGTACATCAAGGTCGTCGGGTTCGAGGTCCGCAACCTCAAGGCAGGAGGCAACCGGAGCGTCTTCCCCGCCGGCATCTGGGTCCGAGGGTATGGCGACCACCTTGAACTGCGGAACAACGTGGTGCACGACGTCGAGAACAGTTGCCGGTCCTGCGGTGCCCACGGCATTGCGGTGTACGGCCGGAACCCCAGCGCGTCCATTCACGACATCATATTGGACGGCAATGAGGTGCGCAATTGCCTCCTGGGGTGGAGTGAGTCCATGGTCCTGAACGGGAACGTGGAGTACTTTACGGTCTCGAACAACGTGGTCCACGACAACGACAACATCGGCATAGACTTTATCGGCTACGAGGGGGAGTGCCCGGACCCGGCCGTGGACCGTGCGCGGGATGGCACCGTGGTGGGAAACCTGGTGTACAACATTGACGCCTATGGGAACCCGGCCTACGGCACGGACCGCTGCGCCGACGGCATCTACGTGGACGGTGGCACACGGATCGTAATTGAGCGCAACATCGTGCACGATTCGAACATTGGCATCGAACTGGCGAGCGAGCATGCCGGCCGAGACACCAGTTACATCACGGTCCGCAACAACTTCGTGTACAACTCCCACATGACGGGGATTGCCTTCGGCGGGTACGACCGGCGGCGTGGGAGCACCGAGTACTGCAACATCGTGGGTAACACCCTCTACAACAACGACACAGACCACACGGGGTGCGGCGAATTCCTGGTGCAGTTCGACACGCGCTACAACGTGGTCGAGAACAACGTCATCTATGCCAACGCCCAGAACCTGTTCTTTGCCAATTACTTCTCACAGAACACCGGGAACGTCGTGGACTATAACATCTACTACAGCCCGGGCGGCGCTAACGGTTCCACGTGGATCTGGATGAAGCAAACCTACAGCAGTTTCAGCGCCTGGCAGAGCGGAACGGGCAGCGACGTGCACGGCGCGTTCGTGGATCCGCAACTGGTGGCTCCGGCCTCCGGCGACCTGCACATCCAGGCCACTTCTCCGGCCATCAACGCCGGGGACACGCTACCCAGCGACGTGATCGGCACGCAGGACATTGACGGCGATGCGCGGGTTTCAGGAGGGATCGTAGACGCAGGCGCGGACGAGCGCTAACAGACACATCTCACCCTCCCGCAGGTTCGGACGGCTTATGCGGTGCAAGAGCATACCTTGGTCGTAACCTGTGGGAGGGTAGGTCCCCTGACCAATGGCCTATTGGCGGGGTTGGGGATTTTGTGTTAAACTGTATTGCGCTATCTGAGGTGGAAACGGATGACAATCTCTGCTCGCAACCGTCCGGCGATTGACGCCCACGTGCACGTTAACCCGAAGTGGGCGGAGCGCCTGGCGGCGATCATGGACGCCAATAATCTGATCCGCGTCGTCAACCTGGGCATCCTGGAAGCGATGGATGTCCCCTTCGAGGAAGGGATGCGCACCTTCCGCCGCGTGTTGGGCAGCCGCATGGTCTACTTTACGACGCCCGATTTCCGCGACACGGCCCCCGGCTTCGGCGAGCGGATGGCCGCCGACCTGGAGCGCAAGGTGCAGGGCGGGGCGCGCGGGCTCAAGATTTTCAAGGAACTGGGGCTCAGGCACAGGGATGCCGATGGACATCTCATCCCCGTGGATGACCCGCGGCTCGACCCCTTGTGGACCAGGGCCGGCGCACTGGGGGTGCCGGTGTTGATTCACACCGCCGACCCGCTGGCCTTCTTCCAGCCGCTCGAAGACGCCAGCACTGGTTGGCGCAACGAGCGCTGGGAGGAGTTGCAGTTGCGCCCTGACTGGCATTTCGGCAAGCCCGAGTTCCCCGACCACGACACGTTGCTGGCCCAGCGCAACCGCGTCCTCGAGCGGCACCCCGATACCATCTTCATCGGCGCACACCTGGGCGAATATCCAGAGAACCTGGCCTACGTGGACGGTTGCCTCGACCGCTACCCGAACTTGGACGTGGACACCTGTGCCCGCATCGGCGAGATCGGCCGCCACCCGGCTGAGGAAGCGCGCGCCTTTTTCCTGAAACACCAGGAGCGCCTCATCTTCGGTACCGACCTGGTGCTGGGCTGGGACGCCTTCGAGGATGCCGGGGAGGAGGATGCGGCGGAGATCAGGCGCTTTTACGACGCCCACTGGGCCTTTTTCGAGACCGGTGCCCGCCAGATCGAGTACCCCGGTTTCCCTCTCGCGGGGCGCTGGAAGGTGGATGCCCTCCATCTGCCGGACGACGTGTTGGACAAACTGTACGTGCGGAACGCCCAGCGCTTGATCCCTGGGCTCTGAAAAAAGGGTTTCCAATTCAATCAAAGGAGCAGATCATGACGAAAATTGCTTTCATCGGTGCGGGTAGTCTGGGGTTTACGCGCGGCCTGGTGCGGGACGTGCTCACTTTCCCGCTGCTGAAAGATGCGACGCTGGCGCTGATGGACATAAACGCCGAGCGGCTCGAGTTCGCCCAAAAGTCGGTGCAGCGCATCGTAGATATGGGCCAATACCCGGCCAGGGTCGAGGCGACCATGGATCGCGTCGAAGCGTTGAAGGGCGCCGACGCCGTGCTGTGCACCATCCTGGCCGGCGGGACCGAGGTGTGGCGCTACGACATCGAAATCCCCAAAAAGTACGGGGTGGATACCAACATCGGCGACACGCGCGGCCCTTCGGGCATCTTTCGTGCGCTGCGCACCATCCCGGTGATGGTGAGCATCGTCAAGGACATGGAGCGCTATTGCCCTGACGCGGTTTTGTTGAACTATACCAACCCCATGGCCATGCTATGCCGGGCCATGCAGCGCGAGTCGTTCATCCGCCTCACGGGGCTGTGCCACAGCGTGCAGGGGAGCGCCATGATGCTGGCCGGCTGGATCGGCGCGCCGTACGAGGAGATCACTTATATCTGCGCAGGCATCAACCACCAGGCCTGGTATCTCAAGTACGAGTGGAATGGCAAGGACGCCTACCCGCTGATCCGCAAGGCGGTTATGGAGAACCCCGCTATCTACAACGAGGAGATCGTCCGCAACGAGATGTTTCTGCACCTGGACTATTACCCAACCGAGTCCAGCGGGCACAACTCGGAGTACAACTGGTGGTTCCGCAAGCGGCCCGACCTGATCGAAAAGTATTGCACACACGGCACGGGGTGGAACCCCGGCGAGTACGCCTACATCCTGAAAGAGTACCAGGACGCCGACCGCACCTGGAAGGACGAAGCGCGCAAGTGGTTCGCCCAGGACACGCCGATCAGCCTGGAGCGCGGGCACGAGTACGCTGCCTCCATCATCAGCGCGCTGAAAGGCGGGGAGATTTTCTCGTTCAACGGCAACGTGCCCAACGCCGGGCTGGTCACCAACCTGCCCGCAGGGGCGTGTGTGGAAGTGCCGGTCTACGTGGACCGGGGCGGCTTCCATCCGGTGCCTGTGGGGCCGCTGCCCCCTCAGTGCGCAGCATTGACCCACGTCAACGTGATGGTCGAGGAGATGGCGGTCGAGGCGGCGTTGACCGGCAACCCGCGCCTGGCCTTCCAGGCCATCGCCAACGACCCGCTGACCGCGGCGGTGCTCTCGCTGGCGGAGATCAAGGAGATGGTCAACGAGATGTTCCGGCAGAACCGCGACTATCTCCCGCAGTTCAAGCATCTGGAAGTGTAGGAGGTCCTTCCTACCCTCCCGCAGGTTACGAGAGCGCTCCTGCACCTCGAACGGATGTACTCATACGCGCCGTCCGAACCTGCGGGAGGGTGGGTGAGAAAAAGCAATGGCGATGTTTAGTATGGGCAAGCTGCGCCGGCTGCAGCGGTGTGCCACGGGCAGGGGAGTATTCTCGATCCTGGCCATAGACCACCGCAACAACCTGCGCCGGGCGCTGAACCCTGCGGATCCTGCTGCCGTCTCCGACGAGGCCCTGGTCGCCTTCAAGCAGGCCGTGGTGGCCGCGCTGGCTCCGGCGGCTTCTGCCGTGCTGGTGGACCCGGAGTACGGCGCGGCCCCGGTGATCGCGGCAGGCGTGCTGCCCGGTGCGACCGGGCTGATCCTGGCCCTGGAGCGCACCGGCTACACGGGTGAGCGCACCGCCCGCGTGAGCGGGCTTCTGCCTGGCTGGGATGCCCAGCGGGCGGTGCGGAGTGGGGCGGATGGGGTCAAGTTGCTGGTCTACTATCACCCCGACGCGCCGACCGCGCCCCAGATCGAAGCGCTCGTGCGCCAGGTGGCGGCCTCTTGCCTGGAGGCGGAAATTCCGCTGTTCCTGGAGCCGCTCTCCTACTCGCTAGACCCGGCCGAGCCGCGCCTGGCGCCCCCGGAGCGGCGCCGCGTGGTGGTGGAGACCGCCCGCCGGTTGACCGCCATCCCGGGCGTGGACGTGCTGAAGGCCGAGTTCCCGCTCGACGTGCAGTCCATTCCCGACGAGGCCGGCTGGCTGGAGGCGTGCCGGGAACTGAGCGAAGCCTCGCAGGTGCCGTGGGTGCTGCTCAGCGGCGGGGCGGACTTCCAGACCTACCTGCACCAGGCGGCGGCCGCGGCCCGGGCCGGGGCGAGCGGGGTGGCGGTGGGGCGGGCGGTGTGGCAGGAGGCGACGGAGTTGCCGCCGGAGCGGCGCGCAGAATTCCTGAACACGGTCGCCCGGGAGCGCATGGCGCGCGTGACCGCCCTGTGCCAGGCACTGGCGAGGGGAATAGGGATCAGAGATCAGAGATCGGTGATCAGTGAACGGATTACGGATTACGGATTACGCATTACGCATTGAGTCGGCGGGAGGACAATCGTGGAAAAACGGGTTCTCGTCATTGGTGAACTGAACATAGATATGATCGTCAGCGGGCTGCTGGCGCCCCCGGCGCTGGGGCACGAGATCCTGGCCAGCGGCCTGCACGTGGTGTTGGGCAGTTCGTCGGCTATCTGTGCGGCGGGCCTGACCCGGCTGGGCGTGAAGGTGGATTTCCTGGGCAAGGTGGGCGTAGATCACTACGGCGACTTTGTCGTTGACCAGTTGCGCCAGTTGAACGTCGGCACCAGGCACGTGATCCGCGACAGCGTGATCCGCACGGGGGTGACGATCTCGCTGACCTATCCAGGGGATCGCGCGCTGATCACGTATCCGGGCTGTATTCCGCTCCTGCGCCTGGGGGAAATCAACATGCCCATCTTGCGGTCCTACAGCCACCTGCACGTGGGCTCCTATTTCCTTCAGCAGGGGTTACAGCGGGACCTGCCGGAGTTGTTCCGCCAGGCACGGCGGGCGGGGCTCACGATTTCGCTGGACAGCGGCTACGACCCGGAGGAGAGGTGGGGGGGCGCTGATCTGCTGATGGCGCTGGGGTTGGTGGACATGTTTATCCCCAATGAGACGGAGGCCTGCGCGATCAGCGGCGTGAACGAACCGGAGGGAGCGCTGCGGGGACTGTCCGAGCGTGTCAAGTTGGCGGTAGTCAAGTGTGGCCCAGGTGGTGCGATGTCGCTCAAGGATGGGCAGGTCATTCGCAGCCCGGGCTTCAAGGTGGAGGTGAGGGACACCACCGGCGCGGGGGATTCGTTCAACGCTGGCTTCCTGCATGCCTACGTGATCCAGGGGTTGCCGCTGGAGGAGGCGCTACGGTTTGCCAATGCGTGCGGGGCGCTCTCCACGACCGGCTACGGCGGCACCGCTGCGCAGCCCACGCTGGAGCAGGCGCGGACATTTCTGAAGGTGGCGGGGCACGCGGGATAGTCTCCCTTTCCCGGTAGCGTGATCGGAACCGTGGGTACGTAAGCATACAAGCTGTACTTGTGTTTTGTCTGCTTACCCTCCGCAGGTGTGCAACTATAATGTTTATGTTCAGGCTCGCTGTACATTGTAGATTGCGGCGTGTGTACTACTGTGGTCCTTGACGACGTGTGGTCGCTCTTTGAAAACAGGGTGTTCACCGTTCCTTCTGTCCAGGATGGGCCAACTCCCCTGTTTAACCCTTACCACGATAGGGACTCACGGGTTGATCTGCCGGGCGCGGACTGCATCAGGCGAAGCAACCTGTTTCGTTATCTCTCCTCCTTTGCGGAACGCCCGTCTGTGCTGGTCGTCGGCGAAGCGCCCGGCTGGCGGGGCTGTCGCTTTTCGGGGGTGCCGTTCACCAGCGAGGCTCAACTATGTGACGGCGCCCTGCCCTTTACGGGACACCAATCGAGCGCTGCCTCGTCGCCCTATGCGGAGAACTCGGCCACGATTTTCTGGAGGGTTGCACGGCCTCATGGTTCGTCTTTCCTGGCCTGGAACTGTGTACCGTTTCATCTCCACCGGCCGGATGACCCGCTCTCGAATCGCCCTCCCACCCGCAGGGAGATCGCGGCCCACCTGGAATTGTTGGCGGCGCTGTTGGCCTTGCTTGAGCCGGGGCTGGTCGTGGCAGTGGGCAGGAGTGCCGGGTGGGCCTTGCGCCAGATGGACGTTCCATGCACCTGCGTGCGCCACCCATCCCACGGCGGAGCGGATGAGTTCACAGTAGGACTTGAGAATGCCTTGAGGCGAGGCAAACGATGAAAAAGTGCCCTTTCTGTGCCGAAGAGATCCAGGACGACGCCATCAAATGCCGCTACTGCGGCGAGTTCCTGGATGGCCGCCCGCGTCCCAGCTTTCCGATCGTCACTGGCTACTCTGCCATGTACGGGGGCTACGAATACCGCTCCCAGCAGGAGTTGTTCGGCTGGCCCCTGCTTCACGTGGCCTTAGGTCTGGACCCCCGCACCTACAGGCCGCGCGTGGCCAAAGGCGTCATCGCGGTGGGCAACGTTGCCGTGGGCCTGGTGGCCGTGGGCAGCGTGGCGGCAGGGGGTTTTGCCCTCGGCGGCGTGAGCCTGGGGCTATTTGCGTTTGGGGGCCTGGCCGCTGGGGTGCTGGCGCTGGGTGGGGTGACCCTGGCGCTCGGCCTGGCCGCGGGCGGGGTAGCGCTCTCCGCCACGTACGCCATCGGCGGGCTGGCCCTGGCTCCGCACGCCATTGGTGCCTTGGGTGCTGACCCTGCATTTATGCGCCTGATCGCGCGGTGGTGGCCGGGCATCCACGACATCTTTCCAGAGTAGGAGATGAGATGACCAACACCGGCAACGATCTGGAACGGGCGAACCAGGAGATCCGCGCGGCGTGGAACCAGAACGCCGCGTTCTGGGACGCCCGCATGGGGGAAGGCAACGATTTTGTCGAGGTGCTGGAATGGCCGGCCATAGAGCGGCTGCTGGCGCTGCGTCCAGGGGAGCGCATCCTGGACGTGGCCTGCGGCAACGGCCTCACCTCGCGCCGCCTGGCGGCGATGGGCGCGCAGGTCGTGGCCTTCGACTTTGCGGAGGAGATGATCGCCCACGCCATCGAGCGGACCACGGCGCCGAGTACGGCGGGGCCGGGTACGGCCGGGTACGCCGGTCGTATCCAGTACCGGGTGCTGGACGCGACCGACGAAGCCGCGCTGTTGGCGCTGGGCGAGGGCCAATTCGACGCTGCCCTCTGCAATATGGCGCTGTTCGATATGGCCGAGATTGGGCCCCTCGTGCGGACGTTGCCCCGCTTGCTGCGGCCGGGCGGGCGCTTCGTCTTTTCAGTGATCCACCCTTGTTTCAACAGCCCGCACATGGCGCTCGTCGGCGAGATGGAGGACCGGGAGGGCGACATCGTCACCGTCTATTCGGTGAAGGTGTTCCGTTATATCACCCCAACGGTGACGCATGCGGCGGCGATGCGTGGCCAGCATAAGCCTCAGTTGATCTTTCACCGGCCGCTGCAGGTCCTGTTCGGTACCTGTTTTGAGGCGGGCTTTGTGTTGGACGGCCTGGAGGAGCGCGCATTTCCGCCCGACCACCCGTCCGGACGGGAGCCGCTCTCGTGGGGTGGGAAATTCAGCGAGATTCCGCCCGCGCTGGTCGCGCGCATGCGGCTACCGTAACGCAGAGGCGCAGAGGCGCAGAGGCGCGAAGATGGTGCCGATCTCTGCGACTCTGCGGCTCAGCGGCTCTGCGTTGAGGAGAAAGACAGATGGCGAAACACCTCGTGCTCGTCGCAGGTAACATCGGTACGGGCAAGACCTCGCTGACCGAGCGCATCGGGGCCAGGCTGGGCTGGCTGACGGCCTTCGAGTCGGTGTCCGACAACCCATATCTGGCCGAGTTCTACGCCGACATGCGCCAGTGGTCGTTCCACCTGCAGGTCTTTTTTCTCGGCCACCGCGCCCGTCAACACCTGGCGCTGGCGACCTGCCCCGAATCGACCATCGCCGACCGCAGCATCTACGAGGATGCGCACATCTTTGCCCGCGCACTGCATCACATGGGTAATCTCAGCGAGCGCGACTATCAAGCCTACCGGGCGGTGTTCGACCTGGTCGTCGCGGGGTTGCCGCGCCCTGACCTGCTGCTCTATCTGAGAGCGCCCGTGCCCGTACTCGCCAGGCGCATCCACAGCCGCGGCCGGAACATCGAGAGTGGCATCACGGCCGAATATCTGTCGCTGTTGGAGACGTTCTACGAGGAATGGATGCAGGCGTTTGACCTGTGTCCTGTGCTCACCATCCCGACGGACGACCTGGATTTTGTGCACAGGCCCAAGCACCTGAAAATCGTCGTCCAGCGCATCCAGGACAAACTGGCGGGCAAGGAGGACGTGGTCTTCCCTGCCAACACGAATACGGACTGACAAGAGAGCCGCCGGTGAACGGTGCACTGGCCGAGCGCCTACACTCCATCGCAGGTGCGTGCTGCCTGTGCCGGCAAACCCCGCCTCAAGTGCGCCCTCCTCAGTACTACACGAGGGGGACGCTTGATCTACTCTCGGCCATATCCATAAGTAGCCGTGCCAGAGCCCGCTCAAAGGGACCAGTGGGCCCGATGGTACCCAGGGCTTCGGTGACGCGAACAAGAGGGCGCTCCTGCATGATTGTCCCGTCGACGTCAGCGAGTCCTGGAACTCACCCAGATTTGCCTCGCTGGTTGTCGTTCTCTTAAAATTCTATACTGCCTACTCTGACTTCGGACCGTGTTAACGATTGGGGGTTGGGTAGTGGCATCCGTGTCATATTCAGACCATCATCTGGCAACGAAGTAGGTATCTCAACCGGTTCATTGATATGTTGGCGTGCCTCGTAGAACTTCTCAATGGTCTGATATGCCACTTCGACTTTCTTTGGCCTCTCTCTCAGGGTTCCCCGAAATTCCTCGACAGCTTTGAGGAAGTCTTGAGCAAAAACGTCAGGATGAACGAACAGCGCAATTTCTCCATCAATAGAGACACCCCATAGGTGATGTTGTTTAAGATCAGGATTTCTCGACGTAGCTGTCCCAGGTTTAATGAAGGCTTGATGCGCCAATCCGTGCCTGAAAAGCCTATAGAGTGTCTTTGTGTATCTGCTGTACCTGTCAGGAAAGTACTTCTGCAGTGCCTCAGCAAATCGATCCTCGTCACCACCACTCCCACGGTCCAGGGCACCCAGCAGCTCAACGCCACTACATATCAAGGAGATCATCCCGAAGTCTAACCCTTGGGACTGAGACATCATTTGTTTCAAGTCAGCCCCCAGGGTTCCAAATACGATGTCCAGAAATTCATTCACGATTTCTTCTATACCCATTTCGGTCTCCCTGCTCTATGCCTTGCTGGCTTCCCTTCACCACTCTACGCCAGGCTGTGCCCTCAGGCGCATTGAACAGGCACTTGTCCCCGATATGCTCACTGTCGCTCCGCTCACTACTGCTCAAGACGCTCGACAGCTGGGATCAGAATACTCAGTGCATCGTTCACTTTCTGCCTCGCTAACCCCCATTGCTGGAATGGAATGACTCCCGGTTGCGGATCGGCCAGCCAGGCACGGCAGTTTTCAGTCATATCTCGTGCGCCCCCAGCGAAAATGTCGATTGCCTGCCGATAGCAGTTATAGGCATACTGTGTAACTTCATCTTTTGCAGGCACGCTGAAGACTGGGGCGTTCACGATAGCATCATAGAGATCAACAGTCTGCTGGCAGGGGATAAGACGAGTCTCCGTGGCTATGTCTATCAGGCCACCATATTCCTCTATTTGTCTGCGAGTGTTGCGCATTGCTTGGAGCAAGGCCGCGATGATGTTGGGAGTAGGTACAGCGGTTGGTGTCAAAGTCGGCGTCAGGGTCGGTGTGGGGGTTTCTGTGGGCGTTTGTGTTGGCGTTGGGGTTGACGTTGGCGTTGGTTCAGGGGTGGAAGTCGGGTAGGGCGTATATGTGGGATAGGGCGTGAAGGTTGGGTACGGCGTATATGTAGCATCGGGTGTCGCAATCGGGGTACACCCTACCAGAACGACGCTCATCAGCAAAGCGCAAGAGAGCACAGAAGTGTATTTGTCGTCCATCGCTCTCCACTCCTCGTGGTCACCGCTGGACACGTCACCTGATCGCAAGTTGGTCGCACGGTAGCTCAGTTCTTGCCTTCAGAGTGCTCTTGCTGCCTCGACCAATGCTGGGGCATCTCTCCAGAGCGGCCTGCCACTGTGAAGCGCCAGGTTGGGAAAACCTGTCCCTGGTAATGGGTCGCATCCAGTAATGCATTGACCAGACACCCGAACGGACGCTCGAACGAGTCGCAAAACGAGCGGGTAGGCGGCGTTTTGCTGCAAATGCTGTCTGGGCTGCCTTGCAGTACTAGACATTAGTCACGTCTCGAGGCATTGACCACCGTCGAATGCTGGTCAACGCATCGACCAGACTGGTATTCATAGGTACTGCTGCATAGGCAGTTGGGCAAAAGTACACGTTCCTGAAGTCTGACCCAGTCCATTCGTCGCATACCATATTCACCAACAGGAAAGCATTGAGCCTACGCAGGGGCGAATTAGCACCGGACCTAGCTACCTCTTGATTGTAGAGATGAACCCCCGTTGAAAAGACACAGCCATTTACGGCGTTACTGTCACTGGCAATCACCAGCAGGTTTGGGGCGTCTTCCACATATTGTTCTGCCTTGGCGATCGCTACCTTAGCAATCTGCTGCCAAGGACAAGGCTGCCCTAATAGAATACCGACAGGCACCAAGTCTTCGCTATCCCGCATAGCCTTCTCGTCAACTCGATCTTGTTCTTTCTCCCGAAAGTGCTTGACTTCAGCATATGCTGTCTCATTATCCAGTTCAATTTCAAGATCAGGTTTATCCCGCATAGTGACCTTGAAGCCATAGTGGGAGAACATCAGTGCCATGTGTGCCTCAAAAAGAAGATCCTTCAAGTTCTCCATCGCTGGTGTGCTGGCTCCAAGCCGTTGTTCATAGTCTTCAAGCCCAGTGATGCCTTCTTTCCTCAATCGCCCTATTAAGTGAGGGACTACCAGACATTGGATTCTGTTCTCCATCCCTATCACCTCTTCCAAAGGTCAATTTGCCAACTCATCTAAGCATAAGCTGCCATCGCGGTAGGATTGCTAGCTACCCAACAGCCCCTGCCCAGATCCCGGCGTGCGGTTTTCTCACATCGGTACTACACCCACCTGTCACTTTCGGTTCGAAAGTGGGGGTGGGTCGAGAGGCACCGGCCTACCACAACTTAGCCGCCGTCCGGTTCTGCCAAGTAGTCCCTAACACTATAGAAAGGTTCGCCTTCGAGATTCAGTTTTGTGACTTTCGCCAAGATCAGATCAGGCAGATTGACATATCCACTCAAGACACAGCGGAGGTCATAACCGTCCATCAAGACAATCGACTTGTCTGGATTCTGTTTCAGGAGACTTGGCACGTTCTCTGTCCATCCATTGATTGAAAGGTAGAAGCCCATCGTCTGTTTGCCCGAGCGGTCCACTTGGCCTTTCACCCCATCTAGTTCCCTAATGTCTGCAAGCTTCTTTCTCCAACGACATTCCACCAAGTAGTGCCAACCCTCAAGCCTGAAAGCCCCGTCAATCTGCTCGGCACCTTCATTGCGCGTGAAACTTCTGACAACGGGGATTTCGCAGAGCAGAAAAAGTCTGTCCAGGAGTTCCTGCAAAAGATATCCTCGCCGGTGTGGGTCCTCCGAGGTGGCAAGCTCATCAAACATCATTAACAGGAGTTCTAGCTGCTTCCTAAACTCAGCCTGCTTGCGGGTGAGCCGTGCGCGTTCTTCCTCTTCTCGTCGTTCAGCTTCACGTGCTTCTTCAACCTTTATCCTACCCAGGACCTCCCGTGCCTTCTGCACTGTAGCTCGTGCTGCATATTCATCGTGAGCAAGGTGAAAACTGCCCCAGTTGGCTGCAATCTCTATGATGGCACTTATGATCTGTATACTATCGGGCCTTTTCTCGATAGCATCAATGATCAAAGGTGCCATCTCCCTTTTTGAGAGTGGACGCCCTGTGGTCGGATCGCACCGGTGAAGTAGTGGTTGATAGATCTCGGCGGGGACGCCGGCTGGCTTGAGTATCAACTCTGCCATGGCCGTCCTAATGTGGACCAAAGTGGCTATTGTTTCAATCGCTACTCGTTCCTCATCAACGCCTAGGTTCATTTGGGTTTGCTGCCCCTCCCACAACAAACTGCGATCACCCATCGTGGCGGCTGACTATTCTTAGGCGATCACATCTTCGTCCAAGTCGCCATTTGGCACCTTATACGGAGTCTCTGCCTAGATCCGTATGTCAATCATCCTTCCAACAAGAAACCTGCCTCAACCTTGACGGCGGGCGGGTTCTAGGCTATACTCTCCAGCATCAGGGCGGCCCACCGTCTTGGTCGTTGCCTCGGGCTGGGTAGAGCCGCGAGGCTGTTTTTATTGCGTTGTGACCACAGTATAGCGCAGTGTCCCGCAAGAATCAGCACCCGGGTTCGCTGGTGGTGAGCATCCCAGTTGCCGCTATCCAAGTAATCTTGCCCTCCTGACAAGCAGAAGCTGCAAGATTCCTCATCCTCTAGCATGCCCAACTCTGTAAGCATACCTTGACCAGTCGTAGTACATAATTCTCCCCGAAATCCCGAGGTAGACCTCTGATCCAACCAACTTGTTCAAACGCAGTAGCGCCACAGCTCGTCGGTTACCTTCTATTACCGTAAACGGACCGGAAACCTTATCTGACACAAGGATAAGCCTCGTATCAAACCTACCACCGCCCTCCAGAAAAGACAGCTTCTTCTTTATGTCGTCTGAAATTCTGAGACTGTCCGGATCAGAGAATGGAGCGTTCAGGTCTTCAGCAACGGAGCTTACCAAAAAGGTGCGCTTTGATATGTCGGCCCAATCATCAGAAGAGATAATGAATAGACCACTCGCATCCGCCTCTTCAATCACTGCCTTATGCCAACATGTATCGGAAGGTAAGTGCAACTTGATGTCGGAACGCCAATTCCTAATCCCCTGCTTCCGGCTTTCATCTGTCAAAGATTCATAAGCTCCATAGTTCTCAGTTCTGAACCAATGATCCCAAACCTCATCTTGAGTTACGCATCCCACTATTCTCAATTCCTTAATCCCTTCTCTCGCCGCTTAGTGATCGGAAGTTCAGTAACGTGTGGGTAATACAGCGTGCCAGACAAGACACCAACCCAAACGGGCATCAGAGACTCGATTAGCACGTCGGCTGGTCGGGTAGCAGGGTGGCGTTGCCGTCGCCCTACTCACTTGATCATCACGTCGGAAAGGTTAATGGCGTACTACACTGGCCTTACCTATCGAGAGTAAACACCCACAGTATCTCGCAAAGCTTTCAAGATCTCGTGTGTGTCGTCAAGGTTTCCCTCTATTGTGTCCGCCACGAGCCGATACAGCACTCTCGTATCAAGTAAGGCGAATCCCAGTGCCTTGGCGTGGTCTACGGCATCGCCAGCGAATACCTGCCTACCCTCTTCCTCTCTGGTGCTGGGTGGGTCGTGACGATAGGCATTTGCCACCAATATTCCCTTTGCTACTTTCGTGCCCGGATTCTTTGGCTCAAACTCACTGATGTGCCTGTCTAGGTCGAACACCTCTCTACGCCCGGACGACCCGTTCAGCCCCTTGACTTCGAAGATAAGAGTCTCTCCATCAAGTTCTCCCGCGATGTCATGATCGCCTCTTGCACCAAACCGAACATTGGCTAGTCCTAGCAGTTTGAGGGCTTCAAACACTACGTCCTCAAGCAAGTCCCCGGTTTCATACAGCAACCTTCGCCAGTACTCAAGTTGCTGCCTCTCGGCAACCACTGTGGCTTTCTGGTCTGATAACTCCTCAATCTGACTGGTCAGTAGGTCTATTTTCTGATCCAGCGCTGTGCCACGTGGAGGGCAGATCAGATTGAGCCATTCTGGTTCCTCAGACTCAGCCAAATCGGTATTGCAGAATTCCCGCAATAGACAACGTAGAGACTCCCTGAGATCACCTCCAACAGGATAATGCAGTAGATATATCGGCCCAGAAATGGCTTCTTGCAGAACTGTCTCTGCGGGTCTGTCATATACCGCATATCGAAGTTCAACTCCCAAAGGATGGAGTGACAGGTTCTCAAAAAGCCCCTGCACCAGCAGCACGTAGGACTGGAGTGGTGTCAAATCACTCCGATCCATATCCTCAAGTGGCCTCGGCTTGCTGTCAAAGTAGAATAACCATTCCTTGAGTTGCTTGCGGTATTCGCTGAATCTGGGATCAATATCCCTGCTTACTTCACCTGATTCAATGCGCATATCTACTGGAAACGGGCACCACGAATACACTCCAACCGAACGGTATCTAAGACCTCTATCCACCCCAAGTGAGAACTCATATGTCGCCAAGGCGAATACAGATCTGCCACTATTGACTATCTGAAGTACCTGTTCCTGCAGAGTGCTTAGATTCCCGCGAAGCCTATCGAATGGCTTCTCTGGAAAGCTCGCTTCATTTTCAGAGTACTTCTCTTTCCATTCGGCCAACAGTACCAATAGAGGAGCACAATTGATGAAAACCACCTCGAAATCGGCGGCGTTCGACCAGGTCCAGTCTTTCCAGTTGAAACAGCGAAACCCGGGGACCTTGTCAAAGCCAATAAACAAGATGCGTCCAACTTCACACGTGGATGGTCCTTGAGCTTCATCTTGCCGCGAGACAGAGCGATGCGCTCTAAGCACACTGAGCCACTTCAGCCCCATTTGACCTCACCCTCTCGAACCGCCGCTAGGCAGGCAAGTACTTTCATGCGGAAATCCTCGTCGTATCCCGCGCCTGGAACAAGTGTGAAGCAGATTGCCTGTTAGCCCTGTATCACAACCCCTCGCGCCAGGGCAGTCTCTCTACCTTACATAGTGTACTGCAATTCTGCACGAAAGTCAACACCCAATTCGCCAGGTGGCTTGGTAGCAGAACTGGTTGGCCCTGCCCACTTCTACCGCAGAAGCCACTCATTGCCTTTTGCAGCGTACTATCATCGGGCCAGGGACGCCTACTGCGCCGGAGACACTGGTTCCGTTGCTATAGAGAGAAACGGCCCTTGCCAGTGGACCCCAGAAAGGTCCTGGCCCTTCCCCCGCTCACAAATGTAAAGCCCCCGGCTCATCACCGGGGGCTTCGTCATAGTAGAGCCGCTCTACTTACCACGCGGCGCGGTTGGACGTCTTCAACAACAGATCCTCCGAGCGGGCGATGATCATGTGTAGCAACTGCGAGCCCTCACCGATCAGCACACAGGTCAGGACCCGGGCCAGGGTCTCCAGCATCAGCGTGTCAAACAGGTTCGCTCCGGCGAACCAGCTGATGAGGCCACCGACGACCAGCGACACGTATATGTGCTACCAGCGATGCGGAACCGGAAGCGCCTTCTCCGGTGGCTTCCAGACAAAGTGCTCCACCAGCACTTTGGCGATAAACGCCAGGAAGAGCGCCAGGCCCACTCGCACGAGTCAATGCTACCGAAATTGGGTATTTGTCCTATTGACCCGCCTTGCTCTTTGTGCTATCATGCCTGTCATCTCGCTCTACGAGTTTTGTAGGACAAGGTGCCATCTTGTCCTCTATGTGTATGGAGGTGTGTGATGATCAACCTGTTCCTGCGTTCGACGCTGGTGCTCGCGCTGCTGTTCGGCCTGCTGTTTGCCGTGGGCATGATGGCGGTCGCTTACTTCGATCTCCCGATTGGGGTGGCGGCCATCTTTGCCCTCGGCACGCTGGCTCTCCAGTACCTCATCGGCCCCTACATCCTCCAGTGGATCTATAAGATCGAATGGGTCGAGCCACAGCGGGTCAGCCCGGAGTTGGCCCGCTTCATCGAGGAGACGTGCGCCAGCCGTAATTTGCCCCTGCCCCGCTTCGGCGTCATCAACGACGGCAACCCCAACGCCTTCACCTTCGGCCATTACCCTGCCGACGCCCGGCTGGTCGTGACCCGCGGGCTGCTGGAGTTGCTGTCTGCCGACGAGGTCAACGCGGTGGTGGGCCACGAACTGGGCCACGTCGCCCATTGGGACTTTGTGGTCATGACGGTGGCGGCTGCCGTGCCATTGCTGCTGTACATCTTTGCCCGTTTCACCTTCGGCGGGGGTCGAGGTAGCCGGCGCAGCGGGCGAGGTGGAGGGGGCGGGTACATCGCGCTGGCCGGCCTGGTCGCCTACGTGGCCTATTTCATCAGCCAGTTCATCGTGTTGCTCCTCTCGCGGGTGCGCGAGTATTACGCCGACCAGTTCTCGGGCCAGGTGACCGGGCGGCCCGATGTGCTGGCGCGCGGATTGGTCAAGGTTGCCTATGGGCTGGCCCGGGCGCCGCGGGAGGGGATGGAGAAAGACGATGCCCGCATGGTCGCCGGGCGGGCGTTCGGCATCTTTGACCCGAAGGTCGCCCAGGTGTTGGCCCTCTCGGGGGCGGGCACCGGCGTGGTCACGGCCGACGCCATGGCCAACGCGATGAAATGGGACCTGTGGAACCCGTGGGCCATGTGGTACGAGCTCTCCTCGTCCCATCCTCTGCCGGCCAAGCGCATCCGCGCGCTTGGCAAGCAGGCCGAGGCCCTGCACCAGGTGCCCAGCCTCACTTTCCCCGGGCAGCAGCCGGAGAGTTACTGGGACGAGTTCCTGGTGGACCTGGCGCTCAACAACCTGCCCCTGCTCGGGTTCCTGGTGGGGGTGGGGGTAGCGGTGGTGGGCGTGTACGCCGGCCTCCCGTTGTTCGGTGCCGGCATCGGGCTGCTGGTCTGGGGAGCCACGTGGTGGCTCAAGCGGCGCTTCGTCTACCGGCGTGGCCTGGACGAGCCGCGCACGGTGAGCGACCTGGTGGGCGAGGTCAAAGTCAGCCGGGTGCGGGGTATCCCCGGCACACTGCACGGTCGCATCATCGGCAAGGGTATCCCCGGCCTGTACTGGAGCGAAGACCTGGTCATGCAGGACCAGTCGGGCTACATCGTGCTCGACTACCGGCAGCCATTGCGGCTGTGGGAGAACCTGTTTGGGCTGCTGCAGACCGATCGCCTGATCGGGGCGACGGGGCAGGCCAGGGGCTGGTTCCGCCGCGCTCCCCGCCCCTTCTTCGAACTGCGCGAGTTGGTGCTGGAGGACGGCCGGGTCGTGCGGACCTACGTCTACCCGCTCGGCGAGCTCGCCAACTATGCGGTGCTGGCGCTGGGTGTGCTGACGCTGATCGCGCAGGTGGCAACACTGGCAATGTAGTAGCGGCTTTGCGGCAGTGCACCTATGGTGTACAATACCCGGTGACTAACCTGGCTAAGGAGGAACAACATGCTTAAGGCAGGACTGATCGGAGCAGGAGTCGGTTTCGTGCTGGCGCTGGTCGCCGTGCTGGTCACGCCCTTTTGCAACCCATGTGTGGCGTTGCTGCTGGGCCTGGGTGTTGGCGTGCTGGCGGCCGTGTGGGAGCGCCCGGCCACCTCGGGAGGTAGCGCCGGTGAGGGAGCCAAGGCCGGGGCCATCGCCGCCGCCGGCGGCCTGCTCGGCCAGATGGTCGGGGCGGTGGCCAACGGCCTTATGGTGGGGCCTGAGAAAGCGGCCGAGATGTTCCGTCAACTGAACATTGATGTGCCGGCAATCACGCAACAAACCTACTGGGTCTACAACGTCGGCGGCAACTGCCTGTGCGGCGCGTTCAGCGTGGCGCTGGGGGCCGGCCTGGGGGCGCTCGGTGGCCTCTTGTGGTACCAGGTCAAGGGCAAGAACCAGCCGCCTGCCAGCCCTTATGCGGGGACGCTGTAGACCAGAGGCCTGTCAGGTCTGCCAGACCTTATGCGGGGACGTTGTAGACCAGAGACCTGGCAGGTCGCGGGTGAGTACACCCGGGACAGTCTCGGACCATGGAGCAGTTAGACCTCAGCCAGTACGCGGGCAGGCTGGAGCAGTATTTTGCGTCCCTGGACGGCGTGGTGCTGGCTTACCTGTTCGGCTCGCACGCGCGGGGGCGGGCCTGGAAGCACAGTGACGTGGACGTCGCCGTGCTGCTTGCAGGAAGCCCCGACGACGACCGCTGCTTCGACGTGCGGCTGGAGGTCATCGGCGGGCTGATGGATATATTCCACACGGACGACGTGGACGTGTTGGTCCTCAACCAGGCTCCACCGGCGCTGCGTTACGCCGTACTGCGTGACGGCATCTTGCTCTTCTGCCGCGATCGCCAGGCCATGATCGAATTTCGCGTGCGGGCGGTAAACGAGTACCTGGATTTCAAACCCATCCTGAAGCGGCACGAGCGCGCCGTCCTGGAGAAAGCGCGGAAGGGAGAGTTGCTCAGTGGATACGACCCCTATCGTGGAGCGCTTGAGCGTTATCGCCAACTGCGTGAGCGCCTTGCAGAAACTCCGCCCCCTGACGTATGACGAATTTGCCTGTGAGCACGTACTCGTCGGCTCAGCGGAACGGGATTTCCAGGTGGCGATCCAGGCTGCACTTGACATCGGCAGCATCATCCTGGCCGACCAGTGGGTCATGGTGCCGGGTGAGTACAAGGACATTTTCCCCAAACTGGCCGAGATTGGTGTCCTGCCGCCTGACCTGGCGCAGCAACTGGTCGGCATGGCCAAGTTCCGCAATGTGCTGGTGCACCTATACCTGGAAGTAGACCTACAGAAGGTCTACCGGTATCTCCACGAGAACCTGGACGACTTAGAGACCTTCGCCCATCATGTTGGCGAGTGGCTGCAGGCGTACGCCGGCGAGGCGTGAGCTCCTCGTACCCCGATGAGCACCCTTACCATACGTTTCCTTGGCACGTCGGCGGCGCGCCCCATCCCGCGTTGGGGCTGTACCTGCCCCCAATGTGCCGCCGCCCAGGTTGACCCGCGCGCGCGGCGCACCCGTTCCGCCATCCTGGTCAACGGCACGTTGCTGGTGGATGCCGGCCCGGACATCTACGCCCAACTGCGCTCTCTCCCTTACGAGGACCTGGCCCACATTGATCACATCGTCATCACCCATCCGCACGCCGACCACTACCTGGGACTGGACGACCTGGCGGCACTGCGCCGCATCTCCCAACTCCCCATCTTGCCCATCTACGCCCTCCCCGACGGCTGGGAGCGCATCCAGGACGGTTTCCGTTATCTCATCGCAACTGAAACCAGCGAGTACGACCGGCGGCCGTTCGTCCGCTGTGAGATCCGGCTGAACGAGCCGCTCGACCTCCCGCAAGGCCTCCGCGTGACCCCGCTCGACACTCACCACACGCAGCCCTTCACCACGGCGGGCCTGCTGATCGAGCGGGAGGGGGTGTGCATCCTCTATGCACCTGACTTTCACCATGCCAACCTGGCCGCCGACCTGGCCCTGGTGCGCCCGCTGGACCTGGCCATTCTCGATGGCTCTTTCCTCACCCGCGAGCAGATGGATGCTCGCTATACACCGTCGGTCGAAGAAGGCCAGGGGCGCCACACACCGATCGTCGAGGAGGTCCACTGGGCGGAATCGGCCGGTGCCCGGCAGGTCCTCTTTACGCACGTCGGCCACTTGCAGTGTACGCCGGAGGAAGCGCTGGCCCTGGTGCCCCACGGCGGGGCTGCGTTTGCCCACGACGGCCTGGTGCTGGAACTGTGACTTGGCGTTACCGGCGCTCTGGTGTACAATGCGGTGCGGAATGAGGAATGAGGAATGCGGAATGCGGAATGCGGATTGCGGATTTGCTATTGTGCAGCGAAAGGACGGAACAGCATGCCAGACAACGAGATTTCTCGCTTCGCTCGGAATGACAGCGATCTGACGATCTTGCCCGTACGAACGGCCCAGGAACGGCTCGCCTTCATTCACTTTCAGTGGGAAGTGTACAAGGATGACCCCTATTGGGTGCCGCCTCTCATCTCCGAGCGGGTCGAGTTCCTCGACCAGGAGCACCACCCATTCTACCAGCATGCCGAGGTCCAGTTGTTCATGGCCCGCCGGGACGGGAAACCGGTGGGCACCATCGCCGCCATCCTGAACCACCGCCACAACGAGTTCCAGGAAGAGCAGGTGGGCTTTTTTGGCCTGTTCGAGGTCCTGCCGGACCGGGAGGCGGCCGGGGCGTTGTTGGAGACGGCCTGTAAGTGGGCGCGGGAGCGAGGGCTGACTGCCCTCCGTGGCCCGGCCAACTTCTCCACCAACGAGGAGATCGGCCTGCTGGTGGACGGCTGGGATGGCCCGCCGGTGGTGATGATGACCTACAATCCACGGTATTACGTGGACTTTATCGAAGGTGCCGGCTTCCACAAGGCGATGGACCTGGTGGCCTACATGCTGGACCTGACCCAATTCGGGCCACGGGGGGAGAACTTGCCCCCCAAACTGCGGCGTGTGGCCAACAAGGTCCTGGAGCGCGGGGGGTTCACCGTGCGCAAGGCCAGTATGCGCCACTTTGAGCAGGAGGTGGCCCTGTTCAAGCGCGTCTATAACGCGGCCTGGGAGAAGAACTGGGGTTTCGTGCCGCTGGCCGACGCCGAGATCGAGCACATCGCGGCCGGGCTGAAGCAGATGGTGGACCCAGACGTGATCTGGTTTGCCGAGAAGGATGGGGAGCCGATCGGCGCCATGTTGCCCCTCCCCGACCTCAACCAGGCGCTGATCCGGGCCTATCCCCGCCCTGGCGTACCCGAGTGGTGGACGATGGCCAAACTGCTCTGGCATTGGAAGGTGCGCCATCGCGTGGACACGATCCGCGGTTTCGCCGGCGGGGTATTGGAACAGTACCGGGGACGCGGGGTGGAAGGAGTGCTCTTTATGAAGATGGCCGAGGCGGCGCTGCCCCGCTACCGGCGGGCTGAGATCTCCTGGATCCTGGAGAACAACATGATGATGCGCCGCACGGCCGAGATGCTGGGTGGACAGGTGTACCGTACCTACCGCGTGTACGAGAAGGAATTATAGCGGTATGTCGGAACATCCGGTGCCACAGACGCCCCCGGGACGGGGGCTGCGAGCGTCGAGCGGTATGCCGGAACATCCCGTGCAACAGACGCCCCCGGGACGGGGGCTGCGAGCGTTGAGCGGTATGTCGGAACATCCGGTGCCACAGACGCCCCCGGGACGGGGGCTGCGAGCGTTGAGCGGTATGTCGGAACATCCGGTGCCACAGACGCCCCCGGGACGGGGGCTGCGAGCGTTGAGCGGTATGCCGGAACATCCGGTGCCACAGACGCCCCCGGGACGGGGGCTGCGAGCGTTGAGCGGTATGCCGGAACATCCGGTGCCACAGACGCCCCCGGGACGGGGGCTGCGAGCGTTGAGCGGTATGCCGGAACATCCCGTGCCACAGACGCCCCCGGGACGGGGACCGCGAGCGTTGAGCGGTATGCCGGAACATCCTGTGCCACAGACGCCCCCGGGACGGGGGCTGCGAGCGTTGAGCGGTATGCCGGAACATCCTGTGCCACAGACGCCCCCGGGACGGGGGCTGCGAGCGTGAGCAGTATGCCGGAACATCCCGTGCCACAGACGCCCCCGGGACGGGGGCTGCGAGCGTCGACGGAAAAACCGCATCGCCCGCCGGACCAACAGCAGGCGATGCGGGCCCTGTTTCACAACCGCGACTTTAGTTTGCTGTGGGCCGGACAGTTATTCTCCCAGATCGGCGACCAATGCCTGCTGATCGCTGCGATCACCTTGATCTCCAACCTCTCCCGGTCGCCGCTGGCCATGCTTATCCCGGCTATCTCGATTGCAGCCCCGCAACTCGTCTTCGGGCTGGTGGGCGGGGTGATGGCCGACCGCTGGAACCGCAGGCTGGTGATGATCGTGGCCGACATCATGCGCGGCCTCATCGTGCTGTGCGTCCTCTTCGTTACCCGCTTCCAGGACCTGTGGATCCTCTACCTGGCGGCGGCAGGGCTGGCGCTGATGGGCGTCTTTTTCTACCCGGCACGCAATGCCGTCATCCCCAACATCGTGCCGCCCAACCTCCTCCTGGCAGCCAACGGCCTGATCCAGGGCAGTTACATCATCTCGCTGATCCTGGGGCCGGTCATCGCCGGTGCTGCGGTCGAGGTCTGGGCGCCGTTAGCCATCGTCCTGGACAGCGCGTCCTTCTTCATTTCCGCGATCCTCATCGCGGTGATGAGCATCCCCGAGGTAGTGCCAGAACCAGCGCACGCCGCCGGGGACAACACGGTCTGGGAGGACATGAAGGCCGGACTCAACTTTATCCGCCACCATCGGGACTTGCGCCAGGTATTGGTCATCACGGCCATCGCCACGCTGGGGATCGGAGCGATTGTGTTGCTGGCCATCCCTCACCTCAAGGAAGAACTGGAGGCCAGCGGCCTGGAATACGGCATCGCCATGAGCATGCTCGGGCTGGGATCTGTACTGGGTGGACTGATGGTCAGCCGGCTCTCCCGCCGGCTCTCGACGAGCACGATTGTGGGCGGGATGCTGATTGTAGCAGGAATCGCCATCATCGCTTTCGCCTTCGCGCCCAACTATACCGTCGTCCTGGTCAGCATTGCCATCATCGGCATGTGCGTCGTGATGGCCCGGGGGGCGCTGGACACGATCTCACAGGCGCTCTCACCTGACGCGGTGCGCGGGCGGGTCCAATCGGCGGTCAACATGCTCGTCGTCGCCGCCACCGCGATGGCCGAGGGGGTCTCGGCCATGCTCGGCTCACTGATTGGGGTGCAGGTCGTCTTTGGAGCAGCGGGGGTCGTGACGGCGTTGACCGGCGTCGTGGCGATCTTTGTCCTGCGTGGCGCGGCCCGGCTGGTGAGCCGGGGGACTGTGGTGGGGGAGGTTACCTAGCAGTTGGAGTAAGATCGTTCTTTCTCTCCAGCCACTTCCACCATTCCTGTGCCCACGCGAGCATTTGCGCCGCGTCCTTCGCTGCCTGACGCGCCTCTTGCTCCTCCACGCGTATCTCGAAATAAAAGGCCGGAGCCCGACGATGGGCCAGGCGAGCAGAGAAGATGCGAATCTCCTCCAGTATTTTCTCCTCTATGGCCAACCCGTGTTCGCGCACAGCGCGGGCAAAGACGTCCGCCGGATCGTGCTCTTTGGGATAGTCCACTCCCATCAAGGCCAGCAGCCCCTTGAGCGCCAATTCCACGGCCTCCTGGGCACGGCGCACGGCGATGTTCCACTCCTGCTCTGCTAATGCCCGCTCCATGTCGCGGTATGTCCACTCCGCTCCCCGGAAAATGCTGGCTGCCCGCTCGTAGTTGGTCACAGTTCGATCACCTCCCCCGGCTTCCAGTCGGGTTTCAGGTCCCAGTACCAACTCCCGTTTCCCAGTATCACCTTGCACGATCCCAATTCGCTGAGCCGGCGGCGCAGGCTTTCGAGTTTGTGCTGCAGGATAGCGTGAGGGTCATAGAGGATGATGCCGTGATCCTGGATATCAAGTAGCAGCCACGGCGTATCCGCCAGTTCGGCCTGGCTGAAGAAAACGGGGTAGGGATCAGGCTTGATACCCTCGCCTCGCAGTTCGATCCACTCGGGTGTGTGTTCCAGATCACACAGTAGCACGTCCATAAACTGGTCAAAGGCTGCCATCCTGTCGCCGCAGTACACGATCAGCAGGTCCATGTCGCTGTCAGGATATGCCTGCCCCCGTGCCACGGAACCGTAGAGCGCCACGGCGAGCAGCCGCTCGCCCAGCCGTGCCTGCAGCAGGGCCAGCAGCCGCTCCAACAAGGGGCGCACGTCCTCGTATCCCAGCCTGCGGCTCTTCTCCATCCCTCGCTCTCCTGCGATTCAGTATATCACGTCCCTCCCTGGCCGTCAATATCGTATCCCGCTCGCCGGGGTGAACCTGCTGTGACAGCTGCTGATTGACTTCTGTGCAAGGTTGCACTATACTATGGGCACGATACAACAAGACGGCCTCGTGGCTCCACCCATGCTTTCGCTCTCAGATTAGCGGAAGTGGTTCAGGGATCACCTTGCCGCCGACCTTCGCCAGACCTTCGCAGATCTTGGCGTTGTGGTTGTTTCGCTCTTCTGAGGTAGCAAGAGAAAGGAGCAATAGCGATGCATGCTGACTCTCGAACTGGGCGATTTGTACTCGCCGCTGTACTCGGTGCAATTGGAGGTGGCATCGTTGTGGCTATCGCCACGAAGGCCATTCCCAAGATAATGTCTCAGATGATGTCGGGGATGATGAGGAACATGATGGCCCAAATGGGACAGGAGGGCTGTAACCGAGCGGAGATGTGACAGCGCATGATGGCGGGCTTCGGTGAAGCCCAACAGACAGAAGAATAGACCGATGTTCATCGTGCGCGGGAGGAGGATACGACAATGAGTCCGCAGTATATCGTGGCACACGACGTGGGTACGGGAGGCAACAAGGCGGTGCTGGCGGATACGGAAGGGAAGGTCTACGCCAGCGCTTTTCAGCCGTACGCGGTGCACTATCCGCGTCCCGACTGGGCGGAGCAGGAGCCGGAGGACTGGTGGCGCGCCGTCGCGACGACCACGCGCCAGGTGTTGGAGCGCTCGGGCGTCGCACCTCGCGACGTGGTCGCCTGCGTCTTCATGACCCAGATGATCGGCATCGTGCCCATGGGGCGCGTGGGGGCGGGCGCAGGGCCTGCCCCGAGTGCGACCGAGGGGCCTGCCCTGAGCCTGCCAGCCACCTACGAACCGCTGCGCCCGGCCATCATCTGGCTGGACGGGCGCGCCCCCCAGCAGGCGGAACGCATCATGCGCAGATTTCTCGGACCGCAGGTCTTTGCGCTCGTCGCCGGCACGCCGCTCTCCGGCAAGGATGGCCTGCCCAAGTTGCTGTGGCTCAAGGAGAAGGAGCCGCAGGTCTACGACCGCATGGCCTGCTTCCTGGACGTCAACGGCTACCTCACCTACCGGGCCACCGGGCAGATGGTGTTCGAATGGTCCTGTGCCTCCGCCTTCTGCCTCGACCTCAAGAGCAAGGACTGGATGCGCGGCATCATCCGCTACATCGGGCTCGACCAGGCCAAGTTCCCGCCGCTGGTGCGCTCGACGGACCGGGTGGGGGGTATGACGGCGGAAGCAGCGCGGGAGTGCGGGCTGCTGGAGGGGACTCCCGTCTTTGGCGGCGGGGGGGATGCGCCAGGAGCGGCGGTCGGTTCCGGCGCGGTGGGGGAGGGGGACGGGCACATCTACCTGGGCACTTCCGGCTGGGTGGGCGTGGTCACCCGCAAGACCCCCACCGGCCGCCACGGCGTCGTTTCCATCCAGTCCTCCGATCCCAATAAGGCGCTCCTGTTTGCCGAGATGGAGACGGCGGGGGCGTGCCTGAAGTGGGTCGCCGACGAATTCTACCAGGCCGAGCAGGCCGACCCCCACGTGCCGAACGTCTACGCGCTGATGGACGAGAAGGTGGGGACGGTGCCGCCCGGGGCGGACTTCCTGATCTGCACGCCGTGGATGTATGGGGAGCGCTCTCCTGTTTCCGACACGTGGGTGCGGTCCACCTTCTTCAACCTGAGCGCCGACCACACCCGCGAGCACCTCTTGCGGGCGGTGTACGAGGGGGTGGCCTACAACCTGCGCTGGATGATCGAGATCGTGGAGAAGCATTTTGGCTTTCCCATGCCGGCCCTGCGCGTCATCGGCGGGGGGGCGCTGGGAGGGCCGTGGATGCAGATCATCGCCGACGTGACCGGGCGGCGGGTGGAGACGGTGGCCAACCCGCAGGAGGCGGGAGCGGTGGGGGCGGCGTTGACGGCCGCCGTCGGCCTGGGGGTGTACCCGGATTTTGAGGCGCTCAAGCAGGTCGTGCATGTGGCGCGGGAGTTCGAGCCTCAGCCGTGCAACGCCGAGACGTACGACTGCCTCTACCGGGCCTACCGGCGCATCTACGGCTGCCTGCGCGAACTGTACCGCGAGGTGAACGAAGTGCGATTTGGCGAATGCAAGCAGTAATGGAAAAAACACTGCTGCCATTATGCTGGAGACAGGACGGCCGAAAGATCATGCGCGACTGGTCCAGTTCTTTGAATTCGACGCGCTAAACCGAGCGGTCCTGCAAGATATCGTCGCGCGCCACGGCTTAACGTCGAAGTGGGAAGGCTTTCGCAGGCGATTCCTGGGTGAGAACGGGTAACAGGGAGGATGATGCAACCGGTTTATCCAGACATCTCTGGCATACTAGCCGCCAAAGCGCAGCGCAGACGGGCACTCGCGGCCTTGTGCTGGGAAGAGAAGGTGGCCATCGTCGAGCAGATGCGGGCCTTGCTGCCCAAGGGGATGTGGAGGGACAGAACTGTGTCAACGGATGAGGAAACGGATAAACGGATGGAGAAACGGATAGGCGGATGAGGAAACGGACAAACGGATGGAGAAACGGATAGGCGGATGAGTCAAGACGAAGGAGTTCCAGACCAAAAGCGAACCGTACAGCACGGGTGTGCAGGCGACCAGTGAAAAGAACAGATGAGGTTATACTATGTCAAGAATAGAGATTGAGTCGTTGCCCGTCGCCTTGCCCGACGGGGTAGACTACGAAGAGTACATCATCGGGACGTACATGGTCTCGTTCCCGGCCGGCGTGCCGATCCCCCGCCTGGCCCCGGCGCTGGCGATCGAGCAATCCACCGGCACCTGGGTGCCGGTGCCGGGGGAGACGCCCGAGGTGCGCTGCCGGCACGTGGCGAAGGTCATCGGCGTCTACGAGGTGCCCGATTTCGAATTCACCGTCCCACCGGAAGTGGAGACGCGCAACTATATCATCCAGATCGCCTATCCGCAGGTCAACATCGGCCCGCAGATCCCCATGCTGCTGACGACGGTGGTGGGCAACATCTCGATGGCCGGCCAACTGAAGGTGCTCGACATGCGCTTCCCCAGAAAGTTCGTGGAGGGCTTCCAGGGGCCCCGGTTCGGTATCCAGGGCATCCGGGAACTGCTGGGGGTGCCCGACCGGCCGCTCCTCAACAACATGATCAAGCCCTGCACCGGCTACACGCCAGAGGTGGGGGTCGAACTCTTTCGCGCCGCCGCGCTGGGGGGCTGCGACATTATCAAGGACGACGAACTGATCGCCAACGCCTCCTTCAACCAGATCCAGAAACGGGTCAAACTCTACATGGAGGCGGAGCGGCAGGTCTACGAGGAGACCGGCGAGCACACCCTGTACACGGTCAACGTCACCGACGAGGTGCCGCAGGTGTTCGAGCACGCCCGCCGGGCGGTGGAACTGGGCTGCAACGCAGTTATGGTCAACTACCTGGCCACCGGCTTCCCGGTGCTACGGGCGCTGGCGGAGGACCCGGCCATCAACGTGCCGATCCTGGGCCACATGGACGTGGCGGGCGCGTTCTACATGTCCCCCTACCACGGCATCAGTTCGCACCTCGTGCTGGGCAAATTGCCCCGCCTGGCCGGCGCCGACGTCGTCGTCTTCCCCGCCCCCTACGGCAAGGCCCCGGTGATCAAGGACAAGTTCGTCGCCGTGGCCCGCAACCTGTCGTTCCCGCTCTACGACGTCAAGCCGACCTTCCCCATGGCCTCTGGTGGCATCACCCCTTCGATGGTGCCCAAGGTCATGCAGGACCTGGGGAACGACGTCGTCATCGGTTCCGGCGGCGGCATCCACGCCCACCCGCAGGGGCCGGTGGCGGGAGGCAAGGCCTTCCGCCAGGCGATTGACGCCACGATGAAGGGCATCCCGCTGCAGGAGGCGGCCAAAGAGCACCCTGAACTGGCGGCCGCACTGGAGACCTGGGCCGACCCGTTCGGGAAGGGCTTTTCGCTATAGACTGTCCTCTATCCTTGCGAAGGTTCTGAACCTTCGCAAGGATAGATTCCTTATTTTCCCCACCCCGGCCAGGTTTTCCGTTGGCAGGGCCCCTCCCCTGCTGGACTTGTTGCGGTTTCCATGTATACTTGCCGCGCTGTGCCTGTCCTGAAACCGCATGCACGGACGAAATTGCTTATGGGGTCACGTCCTTTATGATTGCACTGCTCAAACTCGCGTTCGTCCTCGCCGGTATCATTCTGCTCCTGACGCGCAAGTGGAACCTCGGCCTGGTACTCTTGCTGGCCTCCATTACGGTCGGCCTCCTGTTTGCCTATCCTCTCTCAGGGATCGCGCGTGACGTATTCCAGACAGCGGTGGACCCGCTGACGCTGCGGCTGGTGCTGGCCGTCGTGCTGATCATGGCGCTGGGAGAACTGCTGCGCCAGACTGCCGGCTTGAAGGGGCTGGTCGAGGCGCTGCAGGCGCTGATTCCCAATGGGCGCATCGTCATCGCCGTGCTTCCTGCGCTGATAGGATTACTGCCCATGATCGGCGGAGCCATGTTCTCGGCGCCGATGGTGGACGAGGTGGGGGACCGGTTGGGGGCAGAAGGGGCCCGTAAGACCTTCATCAACTACTGGTTTCGCCACATCTGGGAGCCCATCTTCCCGCTCTTTCCCTCCGTGTTGCTGGCGACAGCACTGTTAGGCCTGCCGACCACCCAACTCATCGCAGCCACGTGGCCGATTGTGGTCGCAGCCATAGCCGGTGGCCTGCTTTTTGGCGTGCTGGGCCTGCCCCGAGCAGCGCCGAGGGGGTTGCCCCGAGCCGGGTCGAGGGACCTGCCCTTGCACGCTGCTGGCGATCCACCTCAGGCGTCCCGCACACAAAGCCTGCGCACCCTGGCCACGAGCATCTGGCCGATTGTGCTCGTGATCCTCCTCTCGTTGACGCTGCCGCTGGACGAGCGGTTCTCGCTGAATGTGAGCCTGGTGGCGACCATCGCGCTGACGATGGTCGTCAAACGCATCCCGCTGCGCGACCTGGGCACGATATTCCGCAAGCGCATCCCCTGGGATACCGTCTTTGTCATCGCCGGTGCATTGATCTTCCGCTCTGTGTTAGAAGGTAGTGGGGCGGTGCTCGCAGTGTCGGATGCCCTAATAGACCTGCACGTGCCGGTGCCAGTGGTAGCCTTTGGGGTGCCCTTTATCGGCGGGCTGATGACCGGCCTGATCGCCGCCGCCTTCAGCATCGGCTTTCCAGTGGTCCTGCCGCTGGTGGTCGCGGATGGAGGCACGATCGCGCCGGGCTGGACGGCCTGGTTGGTCGCCGGCGGACTCCTGGGGGCGATGCTCTCCCCGATGCACCTCTGCCTGGCCCTGACCCGCACCTATTTCAAGGCGGAGTGGGGGCCGATCTACCGCCGCCTGACGCCATCTGCTCTATTGATCGCGGCGACCGCGGCTGTGGTACTCTTGTTGGCATAGCCCCCTCGTTCCGTGGGCTCCGATGCAAACTTGCCAACTCATGGCCTTCGTGCTACAACAGCGTAACCACCAAGCGAAAGGAGACTGATATGCCTGCAATTCCAGCGTTTGTGCTCAAGAAACTGTACGTCAAGGGCTCGCTGCGCGCCGAAGAGGGCGGCTTTGCGCTCGACCTCAAGAATACTATCGCTCCCGGTACCATCACCGCCTTCGCCGGGCTCGACGTGGACGGGCAGGCGGTAGACTTGGCGCAGATTGCGCTCGTCGGCCCTAGCGGCAGGTCGAGAAAACCGGGTGAACTCTCGGCCCAGGCTCCACTGCTCTTTCCCGTCGGCGCGACCGTCACGCTGCACGTCAGCGGCAAACGGCTCGAGCCTGGTGCCCACGAGTTGGTCATCCGCGTCGTTGTCCAGGAGGTCGGACAACTTGACATTCCCGTCTCGGACACCCTGACTTAGCCCATGCCCACTCCTTTGCAGCCCATCAGCCTCGACGTACTCGAGCGTATCTACGATGAAGGGGCGGAGGCCCAACAGGCCCGTTACTCCGCCGCCCTGGAGACGTTCGCTCAGGTCTACGGGCCTGGCCCCGTCCACGGTTTCCGCGCCCCGGGGCGGGTCAACCTGATCGGCGAGCACACCGACTACAACGGCGGCTTCGTCCTGCCGGTGGCGCTCGACCGGGACGTGTTGCTGCTGGCCCGCCCGCGCAGCGACTCCCTGGTCCGCTTGCACAACGTGGAAGCGGCTTTCCCGCTGCAAACCTTCACCATCGGCCCTGCCATCCCCTCGGCCCCTCGGGGTGACTGGTCTAATTACGTGCGCGGGGCAGCGCAGATGGTGGCCCAGCAAATTACGCATCACGGATCACGCATTACGGATTACGCATTCGTACGCGGGATGGACGCCCTCGTCGTCGCTGCTCCTCCTTACGGCGTGCCGCGCGGCGCAGGGGTAAGTTCGTCGTCGGCACTGACTGTCGTGGCGGCCCTGGCGCTGGCGTGGCTGAACGGGTGGCAACCCGACCCCGTCCCCTTCGCCCGCTTGTGCAGCGAAGCCGAGTGGTACGTGGGCACGCGGGGCGGGATGATGGACCAGTTCATCGCGCTGCTGGCCCGCCCGGGCCACGCCCTGTTCCTCGACTGCCGCCCGCAGGGGGTGGACCAGTACACTTTCGCCCACGTCCCGCTGCCGTCGAACGTGCGTATCATGGTGGCGGACAGCGGCGTGCACCACACCAACGTGCGGGGCGAGTACAACCTGCGCGTGGCCGCCTGCCGGGCGGGAGTAGCCTGCCTGCGCGCTCGCTACCCCGGCATCGCCAAACTGCGCGACGTGCAGGAGGTGGATTGGGCTGAGTTGGCCCCACTGCTGCCGGAGGCGTTGGCTGTGGCCGAAGCCCGCGTGCGGGGGGCCGACCTGGGCGGCGTGCCGCTCCCCACGGGCAATGCCGCACTGCGCGTACGGGCCTGTTGCCGCCACGTGCACAGCGAGAACGCGCGGGTGCAGGCCACCGTGGCCGCGCTGGAGGCGGGCGACGTGGCGACGGCCGGCCGCCTGTTGAACGAGGCTCATACGAGCGCGCGCGACGACTATGACGTCAGTTGCCCCGAACTGGAGGTGCTGGTGGAGGCGGCTCGTGCCGTCGAGGGGACGGCCGGGGCGCGGCTGACCGGGGCAGGGTGGGGAGGGTGCATCGTCGCCCTGGTCCACCAGGAAGCGGTGACCCAGTTCGAGGTCGAGGTCTCCCGCCGCTACCGGGAGGCGACCGGGCGGGAGGCGGCCATCTTTGCGTGTAGTGCCGGGGGTGGGGCGGAACTGGTTTTCACGGCAGAATAGGCCGATAAATGGTGGAGTATCAAGTGATTCTGATGCCGGCTGAAGAAGGGGGGTATACCGTGGTTGTGCCTGCCTTGCCTGGTTGTGTCTCGGAGGGGGACACGGAGGAAGAGGCGCTGGAGAACATCCGAGATGCCATCGTGGGCTGGCTGGCTGTCGCACGGAAGCACGGGTTATACGTCCCGGCGTCCGATCGGGTAAAGTTGAGCACAGTAGGAGTGCCAGCGTGAGCCCCAGGTTGTAGCCCCCAGTGGCCGAGCTCTGGGTTCACTCTCCAGGTGGAATCAAATGAGGCCGAATGCTTCCAATGTACCCTCGCGTTGGCTGTTTGGTGTAGCGCTGCTGCTCATTCTGCTCGTCGCGGCAGGATTGCGGCTGTATCGCCTGCCGGAACTGCCGCTGGGGCTCCACTACGACGAGGCTGCCAATGGCATCCTGGCCACGGAGATTGCCCGGGGCACCAAGACCCCCATCTTCATCTCCTCCTACACCGGCAAAGAGGTCCTGTTCTTCTACTGGGCCGCGCTGTGGGTGAAACTGCTCGGCCCAACGCCGCTGGCGCTGCGGCTGAGCGCTGCGCTGGTCGGGCTGGCGGCCGTCGCGGCGAGCGTGTGGGCGATCCGCGAGTTGCTGCACGGCCGGCGGGACGCGGACTGGATCGCGCTTTTCGCCGGAGCCTTCCTGGCGGCTTCGTTCTGGCACCTGGTCCTCAGCCGCTACGGGTTCCGTGCGATCATCCAGCCGCTCACCCAGGCCCTGACCGTCGCCGCGCTATGGCGGGGACTGCGTCTGGCTTCTGCTTGCTCGTCCCCTTCCTCCGGCTTGGAGGAGGAAAAGTCCCCTCCCCCCTCCCCTTCCCCCCGGCTGTGGGAGGAAGGGGAGGGGTTGGGGGAGGAAGAGTCTCCTCCCCCCTCCCCTTCCCCTCGGCTGTGGGGGGAAGGGGAGGGGTTGGGGGAGGGGTTGAGGGGCCTGCCCTGGCTCTGCCTGGCCGGCTTCCTGTGTGGCCTGACCGTGGCCTACACCTACCTGGCAGGCCGCGCCTTCCCAATC
>Ga0307376_10000421_pt1 | contig 52459 bp, 43 predicted proteins | sample TR2MG_FD_202536 | JGI IMG/M metagenome (GOLD analysis project Ga0307376, IMG submission 202536) | Soil microbial communities from Risofladan, Vaasa, Finland - TR-2 | ecosystem: Environmental > Terrestrial > Soil > Coastal area > Acid sulfate soil | place: Finland: Risofladan, Vaasa | collected...
TTACGCCCGACGACCGGACGGTGGTGGGGGTGTATCTCAGCTCAGACGACGTGACGGTTCGCAATAACATCTTCGACGCAACGGGCGGCGCCACGTGGTACAAGGCGGTGCACTTCGAGGGCAGCGTGGGATCGGCGCTGCACGGCATCAAGGTTCTCAACAACACGGCCTATCTGGGTGGATCGGCGAGCCAGTTTCGGCTGTGCGCAATCGACAGCAGCGCCCAAGATACCGTGGTGCGGAACAACCTGGCGTCGGCGCCGTACACGAGCGATCAACAACTGATCGTCGGGTCGGGGTCGGGTTTGACGGCGGATCACAACCTGCTGACGAGCACGCCGGGCTTTGTGAACGCGGCGACGGGTGATTTCCGGTTGCTGAGTGGGTCGCCGGCCATCGACGCCGGTGTGGCCGTGCCAGGTATATTTGTGGACTGGGATGGCGTGGCGCGGCCCCGCGGCAACGGCTACGATCTCGGCGCCTACGAACGGTAGGAGTGAGTTGCCCAGCGTCGTGCGGCGGCCGGTGACATGTCCGTTCCGGCGAGTGCACGACGGTCGACGTCCGTACGGAGCGTAGGCGGATGGCGGTCTCGCCCAGGCCCGGTTCACGTAGCCGCGCTAGACTTCGACTTCGTGCAATATCGGGTGAGCCAGGTCGAGTTCGCGGAAGCTGAGCAGTTCCATGGCTCGGTGACCGTTGAAATCCAGCACCCGCAAATCGTCGGTCTGCTGGAGGTCCTCGCAGACCACGGTGAAGTGTTCACCGTACTTGCGGCGAACCGTGTCGACCGACAACTCGTAGGCGATGAACTTCTCGATCCCCTTCGAGGCCAGCTTGTTGCGGAGTGCCGGTGCCTGCAACGAGTCATGCGACGTGAGGATGACCAGGGGACCACTGCCGGCGAAGACCACAGCCGCTTTCATCTGTCGCCTCCTGTCCGGGCCGAAGCCGCTTAAAGAGGTGGTGCGGCCGATACCCTGTACATGCTGGCGTCCGCGGTACGTGCCGGGTCCGACCAATTCCGGCATCCGCAAATATCATACCACGCTCCAAGCCGCCGCGACAACAGCCCTGCCCAGGCGCGGCAGGATAGCGGCCAAGCTGGTACAACGCTCCGGCCGAGAATGCTAGGATGGTTGGGCGCTGTCACGTGGGGCAGCCGCCGGACGGTGAGTCGTGTATGATGATCTGTCAGACACGGCAGCGGTCCGTAACGGGCCGTGCGATGTGAAGTTAGGGAGGTGACGCGGGCGGCTTTTGTCGCTGGGCGTAGCCAATCGTTGTCTACAAGGTGAGTTGGAAGGAGTGCCGGACATGCTTTGTGGTTTCGAAGGCAAGCGACGCAAGGTTTCATTCATCGGTGCCAGCTACAAGTTCGTTCATCAAGGCGTGCGCGATTTCGTCATCTGCAAGAAACTCTCCAATGCCACGCACCTGGAGAACACCGACGTGTGGCTGTACGACATCGACGATGAGCCATTGAACCTCGAGCACGACCTCATCCAGCGCATGATCCGCGAGCACGACAGCGGCCTTCGCGTGTTCAAGGCCAAATCACGCGCGGAGGCCTTGGACGGCGCCGATTACGTCGTGGTGTCGGTGTTGGTCGGCGGGATGGATGCGGCCCAGCAGGAGGATCGCATCTGCCAGGAGTACGGCATTCGCCACACCGTGGGCGACACCATCGGGCCGATGTGTACCGCCCGCTGTCTGCGCATGGTGCCGCTGGTTCTGGACATTGCAGCCGACATGGAGCGCTACTGTCCGAAGGCGCCGATGTTGTCGGTGACCAATCCGATGGCCGTGCTGACCCACGCGGTCAACAAGCACACGAAAATCCAATGCGTGGGAATCTGTCACGGCACCGAGAGCCAGGTGAGGCAGGTCGCCGAAGTCTATGGCGTAACGCGCAACCAGGTGTGCGTCGATGTGGTGGGCGTCAACCATATGGGCCTGATTACGCGCATCGAGGTCAATGGAGACACCTTCGACACCAACGAGGTGATCGACAAAATGCGCGACGTGCTGCAGAGAGGATACGTCGATCCGGCCACCGGCAAGATGGACGAATCGGATAACGCGTTCGCGTTCTTCCGAATGACCGGGCTGCTGCCGAACAACGGCGATCATCATTTCGTCGAGTTCTTCCCCTGGTTTCTTTCCAAAAGCGCGTTCGTCAACGGCGAGAACATCTACGGCCTCAACAAGCGCCTGCACGACCCGCAGGCCCGCCGCGAGCGCCACAAGTGGTTCTTCGATACGGTGTCGGGTTGGGCCTACGCCCCGGAGGATCAGCCGGTCCCGGACATGGACAGGTACTCATCCGAAAACATCATCGATATCGTCAGCGGCTTAGAGAACAGGGGCTTCGTCAACGCCTCCGAACTGCACCTCAACATGACCAACGGCGGAGCCGTGCCCAACCTGCCGTCCGACTCGAATCTGGAGCTGACCTGCCACATCACACCACGAGGACCCCAGCCGATCCAGTTCGATCCGCTGCCGGACTTCGCGCTGGGCGTGCTTACGCCTCTGGTGTGCCTCAACAATCTGGCCATGAAGGCGGCCGTAGAGAAAAACAAGCAGGCGTTCCTGGAGGCGCTGCTGCTCGATCCGCTGTTGCAGGAGTTCCACAGCGTCGAGGAATTGGCCGACCGGCTATGGAAGGTCAACGAGAAGCTCTGGACCCCGGTGAAGTAAGAGCCGGCTGAATCGTTCAGCCGACGCGATCAGGATTCCGTAGAAACAGATCCGACCGGCTGCTTCATCGCAGTGATTGGATGGCTGCCTGATATCGCCGTAGCGTAATGCCGATCTCCGACGGACGGTTGCGCTGAAGCCACAGCTTCTGGAAGCGCGTCATCAGTGACGTCATTTCCTTCTTGAGCGCCCTTCGCTTCGCCGGCGTGTCGCGTCCGCCCGCACCCAAAACGGCAAGCTTGCGGGCGGCGTGAGTAAGCATGTCAACCGCGAAGAGCCAATATGGCAGGACTTCGTGGGGGTCCGCGCCACGCCTTGCAGCAGAATCGGCTATGGCTCTGCGTACCGGCTGGAGCCGCTCCAGCGCCTCTCGCCCACATCGGGCGTCGAGCCGCACCTTGCAGGCACGTATACGCCCGCGGCGGCTGACGTGTCCGGGGTTGTTGACATCAGCCAAGATGGGGTCTTGCGGCCTGGCAAAGAAGATGTGCTGCCAGATGCTCTGGTAGAACGGTTTGACCTGCAGATAGGCGATGTCGCCCAACTCGTCGATGGCGCGAGCGAGTGCTGGGCTGTCGTCGTTCAGGAATAGCTTGCAGAACCGCGAGGTGAACGTCTTGCGATCGGCGCGGGTGTTCCAGGACTGCTCCGCACCGAACAGATATCCATGCCACGAGTACTCCATGAAGTTATAGTGCCCGCCGTCTCCCCAGTCGGTGTTGAGCAGACCAGACGCACCGTGCCTCTTGCCCGCCTCAGCGAACCCGTGGATGTTGGCCGCCGCTTCCGGCAGCCGTGGAAACAGCGACGAGTAGCCCGAAACGCTCGGGCACGCCATAAACCTCAGGCCCGCTTTCCGGAAATCGCGAATCGAATCGAAGTCGTGGTCATACGTATACGCCCAGTCCAGCACCGTCACGTCCTTGGGGATGTGACGGATCAGTTCGGGATAGTGCCGGATGATATCGCCCCAGAACATGAGCCGCTTGCCGTATTGGCGACACAGTTCGTTGATTTTCACGATGTGGTCGAGATACACGCGCCCCTTGCCGCGCCGACGGCAGAGCGAGTAGCTCTGTCCCATCCCTAAATCCCACGTCTCGTCGCAGCAGACGTTGAATCGATCCGAGCGAAACAGCGGGAGAAACTCGGCAAACAGCGAGTCGAGAAAGTCGTAGATTCCGGAATTCGCCGGCGAGAGCGTCCAACCCCGAAGTTTGTGCCGGAGTCGCTCGGCCTCGGGCGATACGTACTTGCCCACGCCCCAGTCCTCAGCCAGATGATGATACTGCTTGTGTTTGAGCACGGTGGCCATGTGCCCGAACGTCGCCAGCGACGGCACCAACTCAATGTGGCGGTCCGCGCAGAAGCGATCGAGTTCGAGGATATCCTCCGCCGTCAGCGGCGAGGCACCTCGTCCGATGTCGGGATGACCTCGGAAGCGAAACGTATGCTCGATGTAGAGTTGCAGATGGTTGATTTTGAACCGGCTCAGCAGGTCGGCCTGCTCCAACAGCCGCTCGCGCTTCGGCACGCGCCCGCGGCAGACGTCGTAGTACACGCCCCGATCCGCGAAATCAGGCCAGTCGTCGATAGTCAGCGCGGGCAGCACGCCCGGCTTCGACTGGCGGACGACCTGCTCCAGCGTTCCGACGCCGTGGAACGCACTCGCAACCGAGTCGGCCTCGAGCGCGACCCCCTTCGGGCCGATCGTCAGACGATACCCTCCCGGCTTGGCCTGCGCTCGCAGTCTGATGGCGACCGAATCCACTACAGCGTTTGTGCCCGCCGCCATGGAAAAGCCCCTAAACAGCCGACGGGCCCGCTCGGCTACCGGATAGAGCCCATGCCCTGAGATGCCGATGGCGCCTCTCTTGCCGACGACAAAGACGCCTTTGCCGCGTCTGACCCTCTGAGGCTGCGGGATGAAGTCGAGGTCCATGTATGCCCTCCTAAACGCCGGTCAGTCTTCCTGCGTTGGTGTGGGTTACGACTTACCTTTGTCGAGCGGCTTGGCCAGGATCTCGTGCACGAAAAACGCGCCGATATTGTCCGGCCCGGCGGCGGTGGCGACCACCGCAGCGTCGGCGCCCCGGCTCGACCCGCCGATGCCGATGGTCTTCGCTCCTGCCGGGACCAGCCCTGTCTCGACGGCCATCAAGATCACTTCGAGGGCTACCTTGATGCCCTGGCCAAACTTGCGCAACGTGTCGGCCGACTCGCCCGACACCTCATGCCAGTAGGCAGCCTTGGGCTGGTCGGGGATGAACCGCACGCCGAGTTGCTTGGCCTTGGCGGCGACCCCCTCATCCGGTTTGCCATGTTCGGGCCAATACTCGCTCTGGAACGCGATGGCAGCGATCTGCACGCCCGACGAGCCGATCAACTCAGCCGCTCGCAGGGCCGTACGGCCGGAGGTGGTAGCCACCGCAACATGCTTCACATCGCCCTGCTTCAGACGCGCCCCAACCACCCCGAAAAGCTCATCGGTGTTCTGCGGGCCCGGCTGATCGAAATAGACGATTTCGCTTTTCTGACTCATTCGAATCACTCCTGAAGTATTCCGTGAAAGTTTTCGGTGTCTTCCGTTTATTGTTTCTACTGCCGATCGTGTAACAGGTCAGCCTCAAACGTAGCCGGCCGCCGGTCACCCAGCTAACACATGAGCAGACAGATCGTGATCGCCGCCGACACGCCCCGTGTGTCGAGAGCGTCAATCCCACGCCACGGGGTTGGCTCGCCGCCCGCGATCACGACGCCAATACTCTACAGCGATTCGAAGCCCGCAGAAAGGGTTTGATTGGTTGCCGGCAGGGCGCTGAGGCGGCGCGACAATCAACCAGCGCCGGGGTGACGCTTGCAGGCAGCGGTCACCTGCCCTCACCCAAGGTCTATAGGGTTACTGCGCCTTCTGACGCCGACGATACCGTACGTGCGTACTTGGCCAGCACGCCCCGTTTCTCACGCGGCTGCGGCTGTTTCCACTGCTCGCGGCGCCGGGTGAGTTCCGCATCGCTCAGATCCACGCTCAACTGCTTGGCCTCGCCGTCGATGGTAATGACGTCGCCGTCTTGCAGCAGCGCGATCGGTCCGCCCACCCAGGCCTCCGGCGCGACGTGCCCGACCACGACCCCGTGCGTGCCGCCCGAGAACCGGCCGTCGGTAATCAGACCCACCTTCTCGCCCAGGCCCTGCCCGACCAGAGCAGCCGTCACCGCCAGCATCTCGCGCATACCGGGCCCGCCCACCGGACCCTCGCCGCGAATCACCACCACATCGCCCGCCTCGATCTTGCGGGCGCTGACCGCCTCGAAACACGCCTCCTCGCCCTCAAACACACACGCGGGTCCGGCGATACGCGCCTGCTTGAGGCCCGACACCTTGGCCACCGCACCCTCCGGTGCCACGTTGCCATGCAGGATGACAATGTGGCCCGTCGGATGCATCGGCGACTCGAACGGCCGCACCACGTCCTGTCGATGCTGATAGATGCTCCGCACGGCTCGCAGGTTGTCCGCCAGCGTCTGTCCGGTCACGGTCATGCAGTCGCCGTGGATCAGGCCCGCTTCCAGCAGCGCTTTAAGAACCGCCGGGGTCCCACCGGCCCTGTGCAGATCGTGCATGACGAAACGGCCCGACGGCTTGAGGTCGGCAAGGTGCGGCACCTTTCGGCCGATGCGGTCGAAGTCGGCCAGCGTCCACTCCACGCCCGCCTCGCGGGCAATCGCCGTCAGGTGCAGCACGGCATTGGTCGACCCACCCAACGCCAACACCAGTGTGTACGCATTCTCCAAAGACTTGCGCGTGATCAGATCGCGCGGCCGGATGTCGCGCTCGATCAACTCGACCAGAGCGCGACCCGCCACAAAGGCTTCACGCTCCTTGGCAGCCGACACGGCCGGGTTGCTCGCCCCGTAAGGTAGCGACAGCCCCATCGCCTCCAAGGCCGAACTCATGCTGTTGGCTGTGTACATACCTCCGCACGCCCCCGCACCGGGACACGCTTCACACTCGATCTGATGTACCGCACGCTCGTCAAGCTGCCCCGCCTGGTATTGCCCGACGGCTTCGAAGATCGACACGATGTCGATGTCGCCGCCGCTCTCGCTCACGCCCGGCAGGATGCTGCCCCCGTACACCAGGACACTGGGCACATCGAGCCTGGCCATCGCCATCGCACAGCCCGGAAGGTTCTTGTCGCACCCGGCAAAGGCCAGCAAACCGTCGTGGTTCATGCCCCCAGCCACGACCTCAATGCTGTCGGCGATGACTTCGCGCGAGACGAGGCTGTACCGCATCCCCTGATGGCCCATCATGATGCCGTCGGCGGCCGTCGGTGCGCCGAAGATCTGCGGCACGCCCCCCGCGGCGCGAACGCCCTCACATCCCTTGGCTGCCAGACGGTTCAGATGGGCATTACACGGCGTGATGTCGCTGTACAGCGATGCCACACCGATCATGGGGCGCGAAAAGTCGTCGTCCAGGAATCCAACCGCCCGCAGCATCGCCCGATTGGGCGCCCGGCTGACACCGTCGGTCGTGAGGCGGCTGCGTCTCTTGTCCTCGGCGGACATGTTTATCTCCTGTGGAGGCCAGGTTTTGCGACTCGGTCGGCGCAATCCGACCGTCGAGTGGATTATAGGCGCCCCTTGGCGGCGCAACCCGGTCACACCGACGCACCGCCAACCTGTTGGTGCTCGGTTCCAAACCCGCGGTATAAAAACTCGCCCGCTTAGCCCAGCAATTTCAGCGTCTTGCGGATGGCCTGAACGCAGGCAGCCACAGCCGGCGTGGGGTTATCGACGTCGCCTTCGTATTCCAGGGTGAAGTAGCCGTCGAAGCCCATCTCAATCAACAACGTCAGCATGGCCCGGAGGTCCAGGTTGCCCTCGCCCACCACTACGTCTTCCGGCTTGCCCGCCCGGTCGAACACGAAGTCCTTCAGATGCACCCCATACAACCGGTCGGCGAACTGGCGCGCCACCTTCACCGCGTCCTCGCCGCTGTCGATCATCCAGGCCGTGTCCAGGCACAGTCCCACGTTGTCGGAACTTTGGTCAAACAATTCCTGCAACGCCCACACCGGACCCAGCCGGTGCCGCCGACCGTGATTGTGGATGGCGATCTTCTTGCCGTATTCGTTGCACAACCGCTCCGCCACCGCCAGCCCGCCCGGGCCGATGTCCGCCGAGAGCACCGGAAAGTCGGCCAGCTTCGCAAACTCAAACATCCGTCGGGCGCTGGCCTCGTCCTCGCCGATGCCGAACACGCCGTACGACGAAACGGTCACGCCCGCCTGGCGATACAGATCCAGCACCGCCGCCATATCCGACTCTTCGGCCGGCTTGAGATGCGCGGCGGAAAGCTCGATCTTGTCCACCTTGCAGTCCGCCAAAGCCTGAATGACCTCCTCGTGCGTCTTGAAGCCTCGGAAACACCAGCTTTGGATACCCAGCCTCGTACCAAGATCGCTACTCACGACTTCACTCCTTGTGGAACATACCTATCTGGCATCATAGCCTAAGTCGGGCCTGCCATCCTGTCCAATCGGGTCGGCTAGCCCACATGGGCTTCCCGCCAGGCCAGCGCCGCCTCCAACATCGCGATCACGTCGAACTTCGGCGACCAGCCGAGCTGACGTGTCGTGTGCGAAACATCGATGTCGAAGGAATGCGCGTCGGAAAGTTTGACACGCTCGACCGGCAGGCCAAGCTTCTCGGCCAGATACGCGCAAGGCCGGTCGTACTCAAAGCCCGGACCGGACAGGTGAAACACCTGCCCCAGCGCCTTGGCCGCCCCAACCATGGCGAGAAGTCCGTCCACGACGTCCTCCCGCTGAACCAGCGTACGGCCCAGGGGCTCGCCATCCTTACCACACGGCAAAACGACGAATGGCTGGCCTCGCTTCAGGCGCTGCCTTTGCTCAGGTGAGTAAGCGCTGTCGAACGGCCCGCGCCCCGGTCGCTTGGGGTCGTAGTTCGCGATGAACTGACGCAGCGCCGAATCGTCCTGCTGCACGTAGCTCAGCCTGGCAATCGTGTACAGAAGCGACCCGTTGCGGCGGTACTCGTTGACGATCACCTCCTCCAGCACCTTGCCCAGGCTGTAGTAGCCCGGATAGCTGGCCGGCCGCGTTCGGTGGCTGATGGGCCGGCGAAGCCGATGGTGCCAGATGCCCGTTGCGGCGTCCGAGCTGGTCAGAAGGTATTGCTTCACACCGGGCGAACGACCTATCGCGTCCAGCACGTTGATCGTGCCACGCACGCTGGTTTCGACGGCTTGCTCGACCCCGTCGCCCCCCTTGGTCAACTGGAGCACGACATCGGCGTCGCCGATGGTCTCGGCTACAGCCGTCGGATCGGTGATGCTGCCCTCGACGACTTCCACGTCCTCGACCGACAGAGTCGATCGGTGTCGCATCGCGCGAAGCGTATGTCCAGCCTCCAACAGCCTCGGCAACAGCGCCTGCCCCACCACCCCCGAGCCACCGAATATGGCTAGCTTCATCGTTCACGGCCTCCCTTACCCACGCACGGCGTCTGCGAACGCACGCAGGTTCTCCTCGGGTGTGCCCGGCGGAATGTCGCAGCCGCTGCTGACGATCCAGCGACGGCCTGCGACCGCACGGCACAATTGACGCGTTTGGGTCCGTATCTCGTCAGGCGTGGCGAAGCGTAAGACCGCACTGGGGTCGAGGTTGCCCCGCAACACAACCCGATCGCCCGCCAGCGCCAGTGCCTCTTCGACCGGCACCTGGTGATCGATATCGAGCAAATCGGCACCGGTGGCGATCATGTCGTCCAGAATGGCCCTGGTGTCGCCGCACACGTGCAGCCCCACGGCCCGCCAACCCATCTGCTTGAGTTGGGCTATCAGATGCTGGTGCCGCGGCTGAGCCAATCGCCGGTAATGCTGCGGGGATATAAAGTTCGGCGAACACGTCGCCTCACCCAGCATCAGTGCAGGTGCCCGGGTCTCAACGAGAGCGCGACCGAGCCGCAGCGCTAACTCGGTGGTCAAATCCAAAATCTGCTCGACCACCTCAGGCTGCTCGATGACATCCACCAGCAACTGCTCCACGCCCCGCAGTTGCGATGCCGCCAGCAAAGGCCCGCGAAGAATCGGCAGTACAAAGGCTTCCCGCCCGATCCGCTCCATCACCTCGGCAACGGCTTCGAAGAACAGCGGCATCCGCCCGCCGCGCGTCGGATCGAGGCGCCGCAATCCGTCGATCGCCGACATGTCGGCCAACAGATGTTCCTTCAGCACGGGTGCAGCGTCGGTGGGTTGCTCGACGCGAGCCCCCAGCGCCTCGGCCTCCGCCGTTACCCCCAGCGACAGCGTCACGCCGTCATAGCCGAAGCGGCGATAGCCCCTGCAAATCACCTCAGCCATGACCCGATCACTGGTAAAGAACCGCCCCAATGGCACGTCGAACATCGGTGCCAGGCCGGCATGCACGATCGGCAGCGCCGCCGGTCGATCCACCTCCTGCCCTGCCAGTACGCGGGATATGCGCTCAAGGCCCGTCATGCGTCATCACGCAAACATCACCTGCGCCAAACCATAGACCCGGGGTGTGAACATCGCGAACCGGACAACGTCGCCGTCCACCTCCGCCGCCACTTCCCACGACCGATGATCCAAATGGTGGGGATCGGTCAAAACGACCCTGGCCTTGGACTTGCCTTTCGGCAGGGCGACCCGCACGTTCAGCGTCGCGTCAAGTTCCTGGGGGTCGTAGTTGATAAAGTGCAGGTCCACGCCCGCTTGCGGCCCTTCAGCCGCTGCAATCGCCTCGACGAACACGCAATCGTTGCCGGTCACGCGATGGGTAAGCGGTCGACCCACCGTCGCGTCGTGAACCGCTTGGAGGAACTCGCCGCGGTTTTTCACCGGCAGAACGTTCTCGCCCCACACCCCAAACCAGTCACGGAAGTCCCACTTCGTCGCCACGTCCCACGTGGGCACGTACACGAACCGCCCTGCCCCTACAGCCGCCACCTCGTAGTGATCTCGCGGCGGATGGCCCAGCCAACGGGTCAGCGCATGGTCCGGGTCGCGCGACCGGTACCAGTCGTTAAAGCTCGCCGCCTGGCCCGACGCGATCACCCCACCTCCGGCCCGCAGGAACACGTCGAGTCGATCCAGCCACGCGTCGGAAAGGGCCTGGATCTCCGGCAGCGCCACGATCCGGAACCGATCGATCTGATCGATTTGCTTGTCGAAGATGATGCCCCACGGCAGCTTCTCGATCGCCAGCGTCTGCTCGAAGGCCATGAGCTGCTCGTGGACCTTCGCGCAGTTGTAGTTGGTCGACGGCTCGCTTCGCAGCACCGCGATGTCGTGCATGTGCTGCCGCTCGTGGAACAGCCGCTGATGGCCTCGCAAAAACTGCGTCATCGGCGTGTAGATGGTGCACGCACCGATGTCGCCCAGCCAGCCGTGACCGTCGATGTGTTTCCGGTAGCCGAAGACCTGATCCTCGGCGCACGCCAGTTCCGTCGCCTGACTGTCGACTACCGCGATGTGCGTGCTGTGTGCCGACTTCCAGAAGCGAACCTCGCTCACGATCGCGCCGTTGCGGTAGCCCGGCCCATACCCGTCGATGCAACTGAAGTCGAGGATGTCGGCGAACCCGCCGTGGCAGATGCCGTGGTCGAAAGCCCGGTTGTGCCCGTGTACTCCCTTGATGTTCATGCCGACGGTTGTGTCGGGCTTTTGGTTCTTCACATGGTCCGCCATATCGCGATAGAACTCGATCACGCTCTGCACGCGGTGGTCGATCCAGTCCTGAATCTCGGGCGTGCGAATTCCATCCAGACGCCACGGCGGGTTGGCCTGGCTGAACACCGGTGGGATCGAATCGGGATACTCCGCCACCCCGTAACGCTGTTCGCACTCCGCCGGCGTGTACGTCTTGCGGATCAGTTGGCGGAAATGCTCCACGCAGTGGTCGCAACGACAGCTCCGCGGCTCGTACCGCAGAATCTGATTGTCGAAGAAGATCTCGTCGGCCTCAATCTCCCGCACCGCAATATCCAGCACCCGGTGGAGGTATGCGCGATAGTCCGGATGGTTCAGGCAGGGGAACCATCGCTGGAGTTGAAAGCCGCCGTACGTGACCGGCTGGCCGTACTGGTCGCGCCGCATCCAGTGAACCGCCTCGGGCACCTCCTTGAAGAAGTAGTCGGTGAAGATCGTGCCTCCCACGTACACCGACACCAGAATGCCGCGTTTGTGCAGCTCGCGGGCATAGGCAACCGTCTTGTCGATGTACGGTCGCTCGCGGTCCAACCCGAACGCCTTGAAGAAGTGCGCCCGAGCCGGTCGGTGCAGCCCCATCTGCGCCATAACCTCGATGTTCTCGACCGACGGATAGTCGCGCGTGCGGGCCTCCTCCGCCGGGCTGGCCGAGCCGCGATTGCGATAGAACCACAGCGGCTCATGGGTCGGGCCAACGTATCGCTTCTTCAATTCGTTGAGCTTGTCCAGATCGGTCGGAAACGGGCGATCCGGATCACCCCGCAGCCATTTCCGTGTCGTTGCCGCCATCTCTGTCTGACTCCTTTTGCCTCATCGATGCAGAGGAACTTCTGGGTACGGCAAGTGCCGCTTCGTCCACCCCCGTCGCCGATTCATTCAGCCACCTGCCATGACACCGGCGCCAGCAGGCCCACGCCCCCTACCTCGCGCGGCTCGGACGAGTAATTGACCGCCACACGCGTCCCGTCGGCAAAACTCGTCGCCTGCACCGATCCATCCTCCGCCAGCACCTCGTGCCCCACGCACGCCAGCCGTCCTACCCGCCCGTGCAGACGGGCCACCGGCAGCGCATGACGCAACGCCTCGGCCACCTCCGCATCGTCAAGCCGATAGCGATACAGCTCCGTCTCGGGCATCCGCCCGCCCACAAACGCGTACTGGGCCCCCAACGGCATCACGTTCGGCGGCGCGCCCATCAATGCGTCCTGCGCCGCTTGCAGACCCTGCCATCCTCCCCCCCACAGCGGAAAGTGCACCTTGTCCCGCTCGCCCTGGTTGCGATGATGCGGGTTGTTGTAGTTGTCCACCTCCCACCAATCGTGCACGCACGAATCGTGATACACCAGACTCGTCATCGGTACGGTATACCAGTCCGGGTGCACCGGCTGAGGGATCTTCACCGATCCAATGTCGTAACTGCCCGTCGCATACCCCCAGAAGCCCTCTGACGAAACGACACAGCCACGACGGGTCGCGGTCTCCATCACCTTGCATCGCCACACCGCGTCGTCCCTGCGGTCCAGCGGATGATCCGGGTGGCCGCACTCCAGCCCGTCCCGGCTCGCCGTCACGTCAAAGTGGTGCGCGGTATGCCCCCGCATCCGTTCATCCTGAATCGCGTTGGCCATCGCAACCTGTCGCACCGGGCACGACCGGTACCACTTCACGTCGTCGATCTGCCACCCCAATCGCGCCTGACCGTCAGGTGTGAGCATCAGGTTCTCGGCGACCTCCGGTCCGTCTTCGACCCACATCCACGACGCCGCCAGGTAGCCCAGTTCGTCGAGCAAGCCCAGATGTCGACGGATATCGATCGGCCGCCGCCCGCCCATAAGGAAGTCCTCGACCGGATTGCCGATCGACAACGGATATACGAACGCCCGCTCGAAACCCATTTCCTTCAGCGTTCGAAAAGCCCCCGCATAATCCAACTCGTCGTCCTGGCAATATCCAACAAAGCACATCAACGCGCCGAACAATCGCTCCAGGTTCGGGCGCTGCTCGATCTTCTGCTCCCACGTCACCAGCCGGCCGGCGTCCTGCACGTACCGGCGATAAGCCAGGCAGATCGACGCGACGTTGGGCTCCACAAACTTCAACATCACGCTGCGGTTGTAGCGCAGCGCCCCGCGCGACGGATCCTGGATCGACCCGACGCGCACCTCGCCCCGTTCGGTCTTCTCCAGACAGATGCGGCTGTCGTGTTCGTCTTCGACAATCGTCAGCAGGGCATCCTTCTGCCCCGCGACGGCGAAGAACGGCATCGACCAGCCGCTATGCCCGCCGCGCCGCAGGTGCAGACAGAAACGCCCTCCCGTTCCTCGATGCCATATGCCCTGGTTCTTGGGCAGGGCGATGGCCGGAGCGGCTGTCCCCTCCGGTCGAAACGCCCCGGGCAGGGAACATGACGTCACCGTGCATCGGCTGGCCAGCGACGTAATCCGCAACGCATCGCCGGTCAACTCGTACCGCAGCACGAGCGTGCCCGCCGGACCACGACGAGTAAGCACCAGCGCGTTGTCGCCGTGCTCGCTCACCTGGCCCGCGCGAAACGGCGTCGCCGGCTTAGCCGATTCGTCGACCGCGTTGCCGCCGAACCTCTTGGCATTCTGTCCGAACGGCACGCCGTCTCGGCCCGACCCGTCCGCCAGGCACGTGCCCCCGTCCAGCCGCCAACGCACGCCCGCAGCACGATTGACGATCAACACGTCCGAGGCATCGTCGCTCACCTGTAACTCGATCGCCTGGTTGCGGATCGTCGGCATGATGGCCGTCCCTTCTCCCTGCCCCGCCCGCACGCGTGGCGCGGGCCGTGCGCTACTTGGTAATCAACTCCGCCAGGCGTAGACGCAACTGCGAAATCTGCCACGCCTTGAGCGTGCTGAAGCGAAGCGCGTCGGCGTTGTCGGCCCCCGCGCCGGGCCGCACGCCGGCTGTAAACTGCACCGCCTTCTGCACCATCGCCTCGATCTGCTCGCGACGGAGATCTTTTCGCTCAGCCAGAAGCACCATGTACTCGATAAGCTGTTGCCCGTCGCGCATCGCCTTCAGCCGCATATCGCCCACCACCGGCAAACCGAAACGCTTACCCGGAACCAGCAGTGCGTTGCCGCCAACACCCGTGTCGTTGACGTCCAACGCCCTGGCGCCACCCAGCGTCTGCCACGGCAGCGCCCCGTTGGCCTCGCGCATCCAGGCGTTGACCAGCCAGACCACCGATCGCGTGTTGCTCTCGTTGTCCGGACTCGCGCTTCCATAGGTCATCAGCTTCAGACCGGTCTCGCGCGCCAGAATGCGACAGCGGCGGTTCATCGCCGGCGTGTTGAACGCCCCCGTACCGAAGTACACCGTGTCCACAACGCCTTCCAGCACGCGGTCCTGCCACTGCGGGCGGGAAATGTCTCCTCTCGCCGCCCAGCGAAGCGGATCGGCCTGCCCGCGACCCTCCGTCCACAACCGGCAGAAGAACTGCAGCGCCAGCCAGTCCTCCCAGTGGTATGGCTCATCCGTCGTCCACCACATGTTGCTGCCGTAGTTGGTCCGGTGCGTCTTCTTGCCCCCGTAGAAACACTGCATCTCCGTCTGCGTGTAGCCCTTCTGCTTGAAGTGCCCCATGAACTGCTTCTGCACCGCCAGGAACGCATCCTTGTACCCTTTGCTCAATGCATCGCCGATGTACGGTGCCTTCAGAGAGTCCTCCACCAGATGCTTGACGTCGTCGCCCTTCGTAGGCCAGTAGCCCTGATAGTTGTACGTCTCCTTCGTCAGCGGCGTGGGCCAGCTATCCTCGAACGGAAGATACATGCACGGCACGGGCACGCCCGCACGCCGGTTGTCCTTAAACGCCTTGCCCGTCAGCAGCGGCCCGGCGCCGCGGTCGTATTCGTCCCAGATCACCTTGATGTCTTTGCCCGACCCGCTCACCTCGGGAACCCATCGCCAGCAGTTCAGCACACAGCGGTGCTGATGCGCCAGCCGATAGTAATCGTGCGCGTCGCCCGGCACGCTGTAAGCGTTCAACTCCGGCCAGAAACTCAGCCGATCCGGCAACACAAAATCGAACACCCGCAGTGAAACTGGAACCGCAACCGCTTGCGACCTGCCCCCCTCGACCGCCAGCGAGCCCGCATACGAGCCCGGCTTGGCATCCTTGGGAATGTAAATATCAACGTACACGCTCTGATGCTTCTGCCCCTCCAGCTTTCGATCGGCATCCGGGATCGCCAAAGGCGTGCCATGCGCAATCGGTACACAGTACGCGGGCTGCCACTTCTTGTCGCGATTCTGCGCGTACCAGTTCTTGAACAGCTCGATCTCGGTCCCGCCGATCGTCGCCCCGTCCGGGCCCTGCAAGGTCTGCGGCACCACGCGGATGCCGCTCAGCGGTTCGTCCCCGATCTTCTCGATGCAGAGTTGAAACGATACATACTCGCCCCGCGCCCCAAACAGCCGCACGCCCTGGCCGTCCCACACGGCGTTGGCTCCGCCGCCTGCGCCGGCCTCTTCCATATCGCCGTACATGACCGCGCCGTTCTGGGGGTCCAGCTTCACCAGCCCCGGATACGCCCACACCTTCATCCGCTCGGCCGATAGCGGCTTGGCGGCCTGCCCGTCCGGCTTGTGCAGCGGTCCCAGCGAAAGCGCCCCGGACAGCGCCGGCGATGCCTTGACCTTCGCTACCGCCGGTGGCGAAACCTGTCCGCCCGGCGAAACGGCAACCACTTTCAATTCGTAGGACTTGGCAGGTGCCAGACCCTCCAGATAGAAAACCGTCTCACCGTGCGCAGCCGGGTGCCTCACCCGCCACCGATCCACCGACTCGCCGTCCAGCCACAGACGCCAACAGTGCACGCCCCCCGCCGGGCCGATCGTCACCCGCACAGCCCCGCTCTGCAAATCGGCCCGCTCGATGCCAGGCTCGGCCCTTACCACGGGTGCGCCCGGCTGCTCGGTCAGCGCACCGCCAACCTCCACCTCGATGTACGGTTCGAATCCTTTCGCCTGCGCGCTGTGGACAAAATTGTTGGTCAACGCCACCGTGCCCCCCTCCATCACCGCCAGCCCGTCCGTATCGCCCACCGCCAGCGCATAGACCAACTCCGGCGTCAGCGCCACCGAGATCCATCCGTCAGCCAGTTCCTTCCGCTCGGCCCACGTCGTCAGGCTGTTGCCCGAGCCCACAATCACGTCGGCCATGCACGAGCCCGGCCACGCCCACCGCTTCTTCGACGCCGCATCGGCGTACAGGTACGTCGCACCATCCGGCGGTCCGTAGTTCGCGGTACCCTCGCCCTCCACCCAGTCCTGGTTGACCGTCGACACGCGTAGGTACCGCAGCTTGTCCTCGCCCGCTCGATGCAGAAACAGCCTCGCCGCCTGCACCTGCCGACCCGCAATTGGCTCGGCGTCGAACCGGATCGCCGCCATCTCCTGGATGCTCTTGAGCTTGAACCGATCCGCCTTGCCGGCGCTGCTGTTGCGCTCCTGGGCGGTCGCATCGGACAACCACACGTCTGCGGTCGCCTTCAGCCGCACTACCTCAGCCATACCCGGCGACAGAATCAGCCACCCGACCATCCACGCGAGCAACATCACACGTTTCATGACACCTATCTCCGTTAGCTTGTGGTTGCCTGTTTCGGACCTCTACGCCAATTCATCTGCGCTGGATCACGCAGCAGAATCCGGTACATCATGTCGCCCCCGACATGGCGACGCTCAACCAGGTCTTCCTGCCCTACCCCGTGAAGCACGCGAGAAACACCCACTCCGCCCAGGGGGCCCGGCGCCGCCGCACCGCCGATCAGCTTCGGACTGACAAACATCACCACCTCATCAGCCAATCGGTCATCGAAGAACACGCCGAGCAAATCGCCTCCGCCCTCGACCAGCACGTTGGTCATCTGGCGGCCACCCAGTTCGTCCAGCAGGCCCGCCAGACTCACGCGTCCTCTTCTCGACCCGACCCCAAGAACTTCGCAGCCAGCCTCACGGAGCACGTCCACCAAGCGGGCATGTCGGCGAAGCGATGCCCGCGTCGTAGCCACAATGGTCGGCACTTGCCCCGCGGTCCTCACCAGCTTGGAGCGCGGATCAATCCGCAGGCCACCGGTCACCACGATCCGGCTGGCCATCCGGCGTGCTCGAACGTGGCGGCATGTCAGCATCGGATCGTCCACCCTCGCCGTGCCCGATCCGACAATCACCGCGTCAACCCGCCCGCGCAAACGGTGGGCCTCACGCCGAGCCGCCTGCGAGCTGATCCACTTCGAGTCGCCCGTTCGAGTGGCAATCTTCCCGTCCAGACTCTGGGCCCACTTGAGAATCACCCACGGGCGACCTTCGGTGCGAAGCTTCAGATAGGCTGCGTTCAGCCGGCGGGCCTGCTCGCCGCACAGCCCAACCCCCACCTCGATCCCCGCTCGACGCAAACGCGCAAAGCCTCGACCCGCCACCGCGGCAAACGGGTCACGCATCGCAGCCACCACCCGCCGCACGCCCGCTGCGATCAGCGAGTCGCTGCATGGAGGTGTCTTGCCATGGTGGCAGCACGGCTCCAGCGTCACATACACCGTCGCGCCGCGTGCCGAACCCTTGCACCGGGCTAACGCCTCGATTTCCGCGTGCTTGCCCCCAAACTTGCGGTGGTAGCCCTCCCCCAGAACCCGGCCCCCACGCACCACCACGCAACCCACCATTGGGTTCGGCTCGACGCGGCCCAGCCCTCGACGCGCCAGAGCCATCGCCCGCCCCATCAACTCGATGTCCTGCCGCCGCCATTCGGGCATCACGTCAGCCGCTCCGACCGGCGATTATAGGTTGCGCCCTCCACCCCAACAATGTTCCCCGCTCTGGTACAATGTCCTCACCTGTCTACTCGCCATCGGAGACTCGCCGTGCCCAACAAAGAGCTCGCCAGGATCTTCGATCAGATCGCCGACCTCCTGGAGATCAAGGGCGAAGACCCCTTCCGTATCAACAGCTATCGCCGTGTGGCCCGAACCATCGGCGATCTGAATGAAGACGTAGCCGACATCGCCGCCGCCGGCCGACTCACCGACATCCCGCGCGTCGGCAAGGGCACGGCCGAGCGCATCCAGCAATACCTCCAGACCGGAAAAGTCGAGTCGCACCAGCAGCTTCTCAATGAGATCCCTTCGGGCCTGCCCGCGCTGCTGGACATCCCCGGCATGGGACCCAAAAAGGTGGCCGCCGCCTGGAAAAAGCTCGGCGTCACCGACCTCGACAGCCTCGTCGCCGTCATCGACTCCGGCAAGCTCGCCGAACTTCCGGGTTTCGGCGCCAAGAGCGTCGCCCAAATCCAACAGGGAATCGAATTCCTTCAGCGATCCCTCGCCCGAACGCCGCTGGGCATCGCCTTGCCGGTCGCACGCCGGCTGGCCGGGCAACTGGCCGACCTAGCCGCCGTCAAACAGGTCGAAATCGCCGGCTCGGCCCGCCGTGGCCGCGAAACCATCGGCGACGTCGACATCCTCTGCCAAAGCGCCGCCGGCAAGAAAGTGGTCGATGCCTTTACCCAGTTCGAACAGGTCAAGCAGGTGCTCGCCGCCGGCGCCACCAAGGCCAGCATCCTGGTCGAAACGCCCGGCGGCGCCGACCTTCAGGTCGACGTCCGCGTCGTGCCGGCCAAAAGCTTCGGCGCGGCCCTGCAATACTTCACCGGCAGCAAGGAGCACAACGTCCGGCTGCGCGAGATCGCCGTCAAGAAGAAGCTCAAACTCAACGAATACGGCCTGTTCCGGGGCGACAAGCAGATCGCCGGCGCCCAGGAGGCCGACATATATGCCAAACTCGGCCTGCCCTTCATCCCGCCCGAGCTGCGCGAGGACCGCGGCGAGATCGAAGCAGCCGACAACCTGCCACGCCTCGTGACGCTCGACAACATCCGCGGCGACCTGCACCTGCACACCATCGCCAGCGACGGCCATCAGACTGCCGAGCAACTCGGCCGATTCGCCAAGGACTACGGCTACGAGTACATCGCCGTCGCCGATCACTCCAAGAGCCAGACCATTGCCAACGGCCTGTCGATCGACCGCATGTACGAGCAGATCGAAACCGTCCGCGCCGCCGACAGGAAGGTCCGCGGCATCGCCATCCTGCTCGCCACCGAGATCGACATTCTCGCCGGGGGCAAGCTCGACTACCCCGACGACCTGCTCGCCGAATGCGATCTGGTCATCGCCAGCATTCATTCAGGAATGGGGCAGGACCGCGCCACGGTCACCAAACGCACCCTGGCCGCCATGGACAACCCACACGTCCACGTCATCGGCCATCCCACCGGCCGCCTGCTCGGCAAGCGCGAAGCGATGGACATCGATATCGATCAGGTCATCCGTCACGCCGTCGAAACGCACACCGCCCTGGAGGTCAATGCCTCCTGGCAGCGCCTCGATTTGAAGGACGTCCACGTCCGCCAGGCCATCGACGCCGGCGCCATGCTCGTACTCAACACCGACGCACACGCCCCCGATCAGTTCGACTTCATGTCCTTCGGCGTGCAGACCGCCCGCCGCGGATTCGCCACCCCCGACAGCATCCTCAACACACGCCCGCTCGCCCCTCTGCGAAAGTGGCTCGCCCGCAAACGCAGTTAGCCTCTATCTGAGATTTCTAAAATGGGTGGCATGCAACGCCGTTAACTATCTTTTGCTCGTAGAGCGTTGTGAGCAATGAGAAACGCTCTACGAGCAAAAGATAGCTAACCTGCATATTGAATCAGAGGTTGTGATTTTCGGTCTTGCGTGGATCTGGGGTTCGTTTGTGATCTAGGAATAGGATCGGTCTGATTGAGGGCAGATGACCCCCTTACCGCCGCAGCGAATTCGGGTTGTCGTGGGGTCAGATCGGCACCAACCGTGCCGCGACGCGAGTGAAGAGCTGCCGGTAGGGATAGTAGCTGGACAGGTGCAGGACCACACGACGTACCGAAACCGTGACGCGAGCCGCGACCTTCAGCAACTTGACGCGAAGGGTACCGACCCGGGCTTGGGCCAGTTGCGTACCCTTCAGGACCGCGCGTCGCAGATGCTTCGAGCAGCTCATAGGCGGCGGATGCCAGAAGCAGCCGAAACGGGTTGGCCAGGAACTTGTGACAACGGGTTCGGTCGGCGAAGAGCCCCAGTTGCTGTTCCTTGATGCGGTTCTCGAAACGGCACAGCGTGGCCGGTGAGGCCAGCGGCCTGTCCGGATCGGGACGCTGTTCCGCCAGCACCTGAAAGAGCGGTTCGTCCCGCAGGCTCTGATGATCGTTGAGGTCTTCGTAGCCCAGCCCAATCCCGAAAACACGCTGAGCGAGCATACGATGCCGATCGTGTCGGATGCGCCTCAAGCAACGCGGATCGCTGATGCATCCGGCCAGCGCCGACGTCAGTCCCAGACGCCGGTCCACCTCCCGAAGCAGCATCGCCCCGGCGTCGGAGGTCAGCCGACCCCCGTCGAAATACCCTTCCACTTTTTGCCGTTTGAGCCTGGGAAAGACCAGCTTGGATGATGTACCCTCTGTCACCAGTAAGCCTCTCTGCCTTGTATGATGAATTCTTTGCTAAAACCTATCATACAGGGCCGAGAGGCCTTTTTTGTCAGAGAATTTCAACCGCGTCGTGAAATATCCGGGCCAGCCTCAACCGCAACGAAGAGAATAGATAGCCCCGCCGGTGCGTGCTTAGGTAAAGTCCGTCTTACAGATCTCACGCAGCAGCGCCGTCGCGTAGCACCCGCTCGGCAGCGCGAAGCGCAGCTCGAAGAATTCCCCCAGCTCGTCCTGCCCGCATTCGGCCGAACACTCCGTCGGCACAAATCGCAGTGGCCGGCGCCCTCCCTTGACCTTGTGCGCCCCCTCGGCGCGGAACGCCTCCGGCCCATGTCCCTGTGCGGCCAGCACTTGCTGCTCGATCCGCCCTGGCTCGCCGTCGGGCTCGGTCATCCGGTAGCCGAACAACGGCCCGGTCGGGGAGATCTCCTGTGCATCGCAACGAACCTGCTCGGCCGCGACGTCCTCCACGTGGAACACCGCCCCCTTACCGTGCAGCCACGCCAGATCGCCCGCCATCACGCGGTCGATCCCGTCAATCCGCGTCGTCGTCACCTGATTGAACAACCACCCCTGATACGCCGACACGTAAAGCCTCTTCAGAGTCTTGTCGACCGAGAAGAACGCCCGCCGATGCGAGTTGCTCCTGGCCATAGCCCGACACGCACGCTTCTCGTCGCGAAACGACCACGGCCACGCCTCAGCCGCCTCGGCGTAGCGCCCTTCCTCATATAACTCTCGCGCTTGCCGCACGTCGTCCCCGTCGGCTTCGCCCGGCCCACCGAGCATCACGTCGATGCATTCACGCCAATCCTGCCGGATCATCGCCCGGCCGATCCGCCACGTGTCGCCGCGAACACCGAATCGCTGCGGCCCGAAATAGTTCGGCACGCCGCGCCGCGCAATGATCGACAGCACCTCGCGTACGCGGTCGAGCATCTCCGTCGGTGACTCGCGCAGCTTGATCGCAAACCTGTTGCCGCGCAGATGCCCCAGCCGCAGCTTATTGCCGTGCCGCGACACATCCAACACGCGCACGTGCGGCAAGGCCAGCGCCTCGACACGCTCCTGATCGACGTGCTCGACGCTAAGCATCTGACGCGTCACCGCCCTGGCGTCCTTCAGACCCGCGTAGCCGATGTCGCGTGCCTTGACGTTGAAGGCACGTGCGATGTCACGCACAGCCTTGATGGTCGTCACGTTGCGCTTCTCGATGCGAAAGTAGACGTGCGTACCCGCTCCGCACGGTTCGTACAGCGGGATTTCCTCCACGCAGAAGTCTTCGGCCCGCTGCTTGATCGCGCCAGGCACGGGCGGCAAATCGCGAGTCAGGAAAGGCAGGTCCATATCGGCAGCGCCGAGCTTGTCCGACCAGGCGGCCTACGGTTTGAGGAAGAACTCCATTAGCTCATGACCGCGTTCGATGCGCATGCCGCTTTCGGCGGCGTCGGCTTCGGTAAACGGTCGGCCCGTCACCGTCTTGATGCCCTTACCCGCCATGCAAAACGGCGGCGGATCGGACGTGTGCACCTTGCTCGACACGGGTGTGGGATGGTCCGGGGCGATCAGCACCCGCCACTCCTCGCCGAAGCTCCGCAGCTTCTCCAGCACCGGTCCGACTACGTGCGCGTCGATCCGCTCCAGCGCCTTGATCTTCTCCTGGGCATTGCCGTCGTGACCGGCCTCGTCCGGGGCCTCGACGTGCACCGTAACCAGATCGTACCGGTCCAATGCCTCGACGACAGCTGCGCCCTTGCCGGCATAGTTGGTGTCCAGATAGCCCGTGGCGCCTTCCACGTCGATGAGCTGCCAACCAATCAGCCTGCCCACCCCCCGAACCAGATCCACCGCCGCCACCACCGCGCCCGACAGGCCAAACCGCTCGCCGAACCGCGGCAGCGTCGGCATGTGGCCGTGTCCCCACAGCCAGATCGAGGTGGCGGGGTTCTCCCCCAAGTCGCGTCGGACCTGATTGACCTCGTGCTCGCCCAGAATCGGCTGCGACCGCTCCATCAGTTCGCGCACCGTCTTGCCCCCGCGACCCGACGGCAAACACGACCTGACCGGCTGACCCGGAATCTGGTGCGGCGGAGTCAGTCGAGGGTCCAGCCCCTTGGCCGAGCGATACACCATCAGGTTGCGGTACGACACCCCCGCAAAGAACTCAATATCGTCGCCGCCGAGTTGGGCGTTGAGCTCATCGATCAGCTTGCGGGCCTCCTCCGTGCTGATCTTGCCGGCCGAGTAATCCGCCATCCGACCGTCGACGATCGTCACCAGATTGCACCGGAACACGACGTCGTCCGGCCCGACCTTGATCTTTCGGGCAGCCGCTTCGATCGGCGATCGACCGGTATAGTACTTCGCCGGCGAGTACCCCAGCACGCTCAACGTGGCCACATCACTGCCGGGATCGAATCCATCGGGAACCGTCTGGACCGTGCCCAGCCGGCCATGACGGGCCACCCAATCCATATTCGGGATGTCGGCCACCCCCAAGGGCGTCTTGCCGTCAAGCTCAGCAAGTGGCTCGTCGGCCGCCCCATCGGGAAGAATCACAACGTATTTCATGACTGCACTCGTCGGCACAACCCGCCGCACGCTTTACTGCCGCTTCGATCCAACGCACGCACGATCCGACTCACTCACCTAGAACTCCTCGTGCTCTTCCAACACGCGAATGCACGCCGGCGGCTGAAGCACAACCTCAAGCTCGGCAATCTGCCGGAGAGCATCGTCCACACTGCCCTCCCTCGCCCGGTGGGTCATGATCACCACCGGCACGATGCCCTTATCGGCCAGTTCTTCCGGCACCTCGTGCTGCACGATGGCGCTGAGCGAGATCTTGTGCTCGCCGAAGATCCTGCTCACAGCGGCCATCACGCCCGGCTCGTCGCGCACCATCAAACGAACGTAATGCCGCGAGACGTTGTCCTGCACCGGCATGTAGGTCGGCTCGCCCGTATTGTTACCCAGCAATCGCATTTGCGAGAACGTTCGACCCGCGTTACCCAGGGCCGTATCCACTACGTCCGCCACCACGGCGCTGGCGGTGGGCATCTGCCCGGCCCCACGCCCGTAATACAGCGTATGCCCGGTGGCATGCCCGTAGACACTGATCGCGTTGAACGGACCGGACACACTGGCCAATGGATGATCGTGGTGGATAAACGTCGGCCGAACACGCAAGCATATCCCGTCCTCACGGCGCTGCCCGATGGCCAGCAGCTTGCACACATACCCCAGCTCTGCCCCCGCCTGGAGGTCCGTCAACTCCAGCTTGTCGATCCCTTCCACAGCGATTCGGTCCAGATCGATATCCACGCCGAACGCCAGCGACGCCAGAATCGCCAACTTGTGGGCCGAGTCGCCCCCGCTCACGTCCAACGTCGGATCGGCCTCGGCATACCCGTGCTCCTGGGCCTCACCCAAGGCCTCGACGTAGCGCTTGCCCTCGTTCAGCATCTCGGTCAGCACGTAGTTGCACGTCCCATTCACGATTCCGTATAGCGCCTTTATCCGATTGGCCACCAGCCCTCGACGAATGCTCTCCACCAGGGGAATGCCCCCGCCGCAACTCGCTTCAAACGCGATGCACCGCCCCAACCGGCGGGCCTCGGCATAGAGACTCTGCCCGTGCGTGGCCAGCAGCGCCTTGTTGGCCGTCACCACGTCCTTGCCCGCCGCCAGGCACCTCGACACGATCTGCCGCGCCACCGTCGTACCACCGACCAACTCGACAGCAATCCGGGTCTGATCGTCTTCCAGCAACCGCGTCACGTCGCTGCCCAGCAGTTCGCTCGGAACACTCACCTGCCGGGGACGATCCAAATCCACGTCGATCACGTGCCGCAACTCAAATCGAAGGCCCGTCCGCGCCGCCAGCAGATCCCCGTCCTCCAGCAGCAACCGCACGACGCCCTCCCCCACGGTGCCGAAGCCCACTACGCCCACGCCGACCCGGTCCATGCTCGTCCTCCGCGGTTCATAAGCCCTACTGGGGTGGCAATAGGGTATTTCTAGCTCCGCATCCAGTTTGTATCAAGACTGTGCGCCTACAGCCCCAGGCTGGCTCACCGAGCCGAGGCAGGCTTTATCCGCAGGATGGCCTTGTGCCACTGACCGTCCATACGCTCGTCGATCTCCCCGAAAACCCGCTCGAACACCGCAATCTCTTCTTCGTCGGGCGTCTCCTGGCCCGGTACGCGCGATCGGATCGTCTCGAGATAGGTAGCCATCAGTCGCGCCCGGTACCGCACAAGGTAGTACACCAGCGCCCACGCCTGGGCGTAGAAGCGATCGGCCCGCTCCAGATCGTCTCCTGCCTGCGGACGGGCGTTCAGCAGCTCACGAATCCCCATCAACTCATTCTTCTCGGCCGTCTCGTGAAAGCGCCTCAGTCTCACCTGATTGATCGTTTGGCTGTGGGGTCCCGTGCTGCCGGCCGGCTCGAACAGACATGCCAGTCCCTCGGCCAGCCACACCGGCGTATCGGCACCCCGGGGCAGCAGGCCGCAGTTGAACTGCACCTGGTGACTCAACTCATGCCGCATCGCCGCCCGAAGATAGGACCGGGCATGACGGTCCACATACTGCCGAAGCTCGCGCACCTGGCTGGAGCGGCTTCCCTCGCGGGCTTCGAGCTGATCGACCTTCAGGTTGAACTCCTCGACCTGCGGATCGTTGAACGCATTGTAAAACGTGCTGCGGTTCTTTCGCTCATCATAGAAGCCCCGTGTGTTCTCCGGCACGAACCCCACGCTCTCGGCGTATTCGGCAAACTGCTCAAATCGATCGAGCAGCACCACCTCCAGCCGTTGCGGCGACTCCTCAATCGGTACCCGAAGCGACCTAGCCAGCGCCACGTTTCGCTTGTAGGTACCCTCCATCTGCCCGGCCAACCACTTGGCCATGACCCCCTTGACGTTGTGAACCAGCAGGAAGTGCTCGGTCTCATGCACCGAGAACCCCTCGCCGAACTCCCCCAACAGCCCCGTGCGGGCAGCCTGCTCCGCCGGTGATCGAGCGTCCGCCCCATGTCCCCGGGCAGCCCCGCACGCAGCCGGTACGCAGGCCACAATCAGAACGCCGGCAATTCCACGAAGCATAAACACCTCTTCATGCTAGACGCCACAGACCCCACGAGCAACCTGCCGGTCAACGGGACTTCAACGCCCCGCCGCCGACGGCTTGACCCTGCCGGAATCCGATCGATAATGACAGACCCTTTCAGACGGGAGGTCGATTCATGGCGCGCGCAAGCTGGACGTGCCGACTGGGTTGGCTGATCGGGCTGGTCTTGCTGGCCGGTTGCCAGGGACCGATCAGCGGCGGGTATGCCTCGGTCGCCCTGCCTGGGGTCGACCGCGAAGGAGTCTTCGAAGCCGCCGCCGGCGCTCTGCGCGGCCACGGCTTCCGCATCGCCCAGGCCGACGCCGACCTGTGGCAGATCCAGACCCACCCGCTTGAATCGATGTCGCACGGCGGCGCCGATAGGCTGCACGAGGCCGTCGTCAGACTGCCCTCGCGCGTCCGACGTATCGCCACTGTGTATATCCAGAAATCCCGCTCGGGATGCCAGGCTCTCTGCCAGGTGCAACTCCAGCGTCTCGATACCACCCAGCGAGATGTCTTCGCACGCCAGCGCGAGTTCGCCGACGTGCCTTCCGAGACCCCCATCGATCGCGGCGAAGGGATGACCACCGACCAGACCGCCACGTGGACCGACCTGCGTCGCGATCGCTCGACGGAGCGGCAAATCCTACAGGCCATCCGTGCGCGAGTTACCCGCACGCCCGCCACACAGGCAGGCGAACCCTAGTCGGTCACTCCAGACCGCCCCGAACGCTCCTGACAGCGAATCACGAACACCGCCCCGCAGTCCCGGCGACTGCAGCGAACCGTCAGCGCAGGAATATCCTGCTCACCCTGCGCCACGCTGTGGCGCAGAGACAACACGGCTCCGATCATGGCCTGGGCCGCATGCAGGCACAGGCCCGCCGGCACCCGATCGCCGAACTCAAACGTCTGCCCTGCGCGGCAGGCGGCTGGGCATACCCCGCTCTGCGGATCGGCCGTGCACTCGGCCACGATGCGGATCGCGCCACACCCTACCGACCGTCCCGAACCCTTCGCCTCATCCCTGGGCAACACCACGTCACCCAGTTGCACCTCCACGACGTCATCCTCGGCATCGAGGGCGAGATTGGCCAGTTCGTCAGCTCGAGTGTTCTGCTCGCGAGGTACGTGCGTGATCTGCCATCCGTCAAAGCCCAGCAACAGCTTCTGAACCTGCTCGAAAATCTCGCGCAGTCCGGCGTTCCGCACGCGGTAGCGCCCCGTGATCTGCCGCACGACCAACTCACTGTCGGAGAATATCTTGACGTGCTGCTCGCCCCATCGCCGCGCCGCCTGCAAGGCCAGCCTTAGCGCGTGGTATTCGGCCTGGTTGTTGGTCATGGGCTCCAGCAGGTAGCCCGCCTCAAGAATCTGACGCCCCTGCTCGTCGCGGATAACCACCCCAGCCGCCGCCGGACCCGGGTTGCCTCGGGCGGCTCCGTCGATGTGAATCTTCAATCCCATGGTTGAGTCGATGCGGCAAGCCGCTCACGTCCGCTGTCGCGTCGCCGCCTCTTCAAGGAACAGAATCCTGCCGCAGGTCTGACACTGTTGTACCTCGTCTCGCGTGATCAGCGCGTTGACCTTCTCCAGCGTCACGGTCATGTTGCAGCCCTGGCAGATGAATTCCTCTCGTCTCGGATTCGTGCGCACCACCATGGCCATGGCCTCGCCATCGTAGCGCTCGGCTACCCGCTCGAAGATCTGCAAGACGGTTGGCGGCACGCCTTCGGCCGCTTCCTCTCGCTCCGCCTGGAGCTGCTGAACCTTGCTCCCCGTCTCGCGCTGCAGCTCGTCGTGCTCATTCTGCAACTGCGCCAGGCGCCGCATCTCCTGCTCGCGCTGCTGCTCGAGCTTCTTGACGTCCGTACGCATCTCGTCCACTTTGGCGAGGATCTGCAGGATTCTATCCTCCAGCTTGGCATTGTCTGCCTTGTCGGTGTTGATCTGCGTCAGGATTGCCGCGTACTCCCTGTTCGTCTTGGCCGTGTTCAGGGCGGTGCGAAGCTTGCTGATCTCTACCTCACGACTCTTGACATCCAGATCTAACCGGTCTGCTTCGACCTGCTGCCGCTGCACGCTGTTGTGTTGTGTCGCGATATCCTCGCCCAGAGAATTCAGGCGGTGGGTGTGCGCCTTAACGCTGCGTTGCTTGGAGGAGAACTTCTGCTTGATGGCACTCAGTTGCAGTTCGATATCCTGTAAGCGATGCAGGGCCTCTAACGTCGTTGCCATTCCGTCCTCCAACCGGCCGAGACGCCCACAATAGCCCCTCTCGCCCCCGGCGCGGCGTATGCAATTGCCAACCCTGCAATTATGCCTTACCGCCCAGCCGCCCGCAAGGGCGCGCCGCCAACTTTTCCTCCCCCCCGGACGGCAACGGCCGCGAAACGCCAACCGCGACCACGCTTCAGCTTTGTTTGGCCGCACGAGCCGAGGCCCGTCGCCGCAACTCGGCCTCGATGAACGGCTGGAGGTCGCCGTCCAGGACGGCCTGCGTGTTGCCCGTCTCGTGCGCCGTCCGATGGTCCTTGACCATCTGATACGGCTGCAGCACGTAGCTGCGAATCTGATTCCCCCACGCAATCTCGCCTTTCTCGCCGTAGAGCTTCGCCAGCTCGGCGTCCCGCTTCTGCTCCTCCAGTCGATGCAGCCGCGATTGCAGCATCTTGCGAGCCGTCGCTCGGTTCTGGTGCTGCGACCGCTCGTTCTGACACTGCACGACGATGCCCGTCGACTCGTGCGTCAGGCGGATGGCCGACGACGTCTTGTTGACGTGCTGCCCTCCGGCCCCGCCGGCGCGAAACTGCTCCTCCCGTACGTCGGTTGCCCAGTCGATCTCGATCTCGATGTCTTCCGCCTCCGGCAGCACGTCCACCGACGCAAAGCTCGTGTGTCGACGTGACTGCGCGTCGAACGGACTGATCCGCACCAGCCGATGCACCCCCGTTTCGCAGGACAGGTAGCCGTACGCATACCCCCCGCTCACCAGCAGGCTCACCGACTGGACGCCAGCCTCCTCCCCGTCCTTGCGCGAAAGCTCCTGCACCCCGTAGTCGTTCCGCTCGAAGTAACGCAGGTACATCCGCAGAAGCATCTCGGCCCAATCGCAGCTCTCCGTGCCCCCAGCACCGGCCTGGATGCTGAAATAGCAGTTCTTCGCGTCGTTCGGCCCGGAAAGAAAGGTCATCAGCTCCAGGTGATCCAGCGCCTTGGCCACCCGCTCAGCCTCGGCAACCGCCTCGTCAAGCGTTGGCTCGTCCGACTCCTCCACCGCCAGCTCGTACAACACCCGCAAATCGTCGGCACGAGCAAGCAACTGCTCGACCGGGTCGACCAGGGCCTTGAGCCCGCGCAGCTCAGACACCACCTTCCGGGCACGCTCGGCGTCGTCCCAGAAGCCCGACCGCCCCATCTGCTTTTCCAGTTCGGCTAGTCGCGACTGCTTGGCAGGCAGGTCAAAGAGAGTCCCGAAGGGCGACGATCCGCGCGGTGAGACCAGGCACACTCGTTTCGAGTTCTTCTCGCTCCATCGTTCACAACTCCCGATGCTGCAACCGACTATGACTATATCGCCCCCAAAGAGCCACGGCAACCTCGCCTGTACCACGCCCCTGCCAACACCGGCCGGTACCTACCACGCGGCGCCTCAAGGCCAGTACACCTCATAAGGCATCACCGTCAGGACGTTCTCCTGGCCCAGCAACTCGACACGCTGTAAAAGCCGGCCCAGACACGCGGCCCGGCTGTTGTCGAGTCGCCGCGCCGTCGCCTGCACCCAGTCCGCCGGCAGCCAGGACCGACCCACGTCGACCCCCGCGCCTCCGCCGGCAGGCTCCATCCCCAACATCTCGCAGATCAAGTTCACCAGGGTCTTCGGCGGCGGCAACACCCGCAGCTCGTACTCGCTCACCCCCGCCCGCTCCGCCGCAAGCGCCACCGCGTCGGCCAGCCCGCCTGCCCGGTCGACCAATCCTCTCGCCAACGCCTGCCGACCCGTGTAGAGCCGACCCCCGGCCAGATCCTCGATGTCCCCCTTCAGCCGATCGCCCCGCCCCCGGACGACCCGATCGACGAACTGCCTGTAGACACGCTCCATCAGATCACGAATCACCGACCGTTCCGAATCGGTAAAACGTTGGGTCGTCGAGAACAGACCCGCGTGGCGGCCACGTTGCAGGCTGTATGTGGTGATGCCGATCTTCTCCAGCAGCCCGCCAAGCACCAACTTGCCCCCCACCACGCCGATCGACCCGGTGATCGTGTTCGGCTGAGCCACAATCTCGCGACCCGACACGGCCACATAGTAGCCTCCGCTGGCCGCGATGTTGCCCATCGATGCGATCAGCGGCTTGGTCTGTCCGCATCGCACGGCCGCGTTGAACATGATATCGCTGGCCAGCGCCGAGCCGCCCGGCGAGTCAATCCGCAGCACCACCGCCTTGACCGACTCATCCTCCCGCACCTGCTCCAGCAACTTCCGGATCGTGGTGCTGCCGACCACCGAGACCCCCAACAGGCCGTCTCGGCTCTTGCCGGAAACGAGCATGCCGTCGATATAGACCACGGCAACGACCGGCTTAGTGGGTGCCCGAGCGGTCTTAACCACCTCGCTCAGCAGCTTGAAAAACGCAAATGGGCTGGAAAGGTCCAGCTCGCCCCCTTCTTTCTCGCCATATCCGCGCACCAGCTCGGCGCCCGGACCGTACGTCTCGCTGACCCGCTCGTAAAAGGCCTGCTGATACGCCAGTTCATCGATCAACCCGAGCTGCTCGGCCTGATCGGCCATCATCCATCCGCGGTCAACCGCCGCCACCGCGCGGTCCCGCCCCAGATGGCGCGACTCGGCCAGCACGCTGACCATCTGGTCGTAGATGTCGTCGGCAAGCCAGTCGAACTGCTCTTTGGCCTGGTCGCTCGGCTCGGTTCGCGTCCAGGGCTCGGCCGCGCCCTTGTACGGACCGACATGCTCCATGTCGGCCTCCAAGCCCAGCTTGGCCAGCAAGCCGGCGAAGTACCACGCCTCGCCGTACACCCCCGGAAACATCACCATCCCCGAGAGTGGCATAGCAATATGGTCGGCCGACGCAGCCAGCATGTAGGTCGTCGGACCCGCGTGTTCCACGAAGCAGTACACCTTCTTGCCCGCCTCGCGAAACTGCCCGAGCGCCTGGCGCAGCTCGGCTACCTGGGCCCAGCCCAGTTCCGGGCCGTCCAACTCGATCACCAGCGCGACAACGCTTGCGTCCTTTCGCGCCAGGTCGATCCGCCCCAGCAGGTCGCGTAAGCAACGCGCGCGCTCGGCGCCGGGGAACAGTTGCAGCTCGCTCGGTCGCTCCTCGATAGGCCCGGCCAACCGCATTTGCGCAATACGCTGCACCGCCGCCGACGTCGTCGTCTGTCCCAACGCCGGCAAGCAAATCACCGCGACCGCAACGACCGCCATCAGACCGATCACCCGCTTAGCCATCACTGACTCCTGCACCCCCGTTGCGCCCCTTGCAGTGTGAGAGACCCGATTATCGGTACCTCTATCGGACAGGTCAATCGGGACGCGCCGGCCGGACCGGCGGTTCCATGCGAGACCGTAACGCCCGCAGTCATAGAACGGCCAGTCGGCTATCCGTGGCGGGGCCGAACAGGCTTGGGTACCTTGGACGCACCATGAACCAGCGCGAGCACCCGGCTGCATGCGTGCATACCGACCCCGGACCCGATTGGACCTACCTCGGCTGGCAGGGCTGGGGCTTCTACTGCCCACGTCACTGGAACCCCGTCGTGCTGGGCGAATCGCGCCGCGAGGGTTCGACCGTACTGGCTGACCTGGACGGTCCACGTCTGGAGCTTACCTGGCAAACGCGACCCCGACACAAGCGGGCCGACCTGGCACGCACCCTCCAGCAGCAAACCGCCCGTCTGACCGGCAGGATCGAGCGGCATGAGTTGGCTGAATATGAGAGCGGCGACTTCGAAACCTCCGAACTGGTTTACGACCGCGATAACCGTGCCGCCCTCTTGACCCTGGCCAGCCCCGCTACGCAACGTGCGGCTGTGCTGCGACTGTCGCTCAAGGGCGTGGATCAGCCTGTGGCCGCCGCTCGCAGCATCGTGGCCAGCCTCGACGACTATCCCCGCGACCAACCCGCCCCCTGGGCGGTCTACGGGCTGGCCTTCTGGCAGCCGCCGAAGTTCGAACTCACGCTCAAAAATGTCTTGACCGGCAGTACGCGTCTCGGTTTTGCCTCAGGCCGCAAGAGCCTGTCCTTCTGGCGCGTCTCGCTGCGCGCCTGCGGCGGCCCCCAGGATAAGCCCGACACGTACTTTGCCCGCGCCGTTGGTCGCAAGGAACGCCGCTGGTACGGCTTCGACACCAGCCGGCGGACCCTCGGCGACCACCAGGTGACCGTGACCGTCGGGCGCATGCCTGTTTACCGCTGGCCCGGCCAATGGCCCAGACGGCACCTGCTGGCGTTGTCCTGGTCGTGCCCCCAGTCCGAACAGATGTACGAGGTGGCAGCCACCGACTGGCATCTGCCGAGCCGACTCGTCGAAGACGCCGCCGCCGGCCTGCTCTGTCACCTGCCGCAGTGACAGACGCCCCCTGCAAAACTACTGCATGTGCAGCTCGACCACGTCCTTGTCGTGCAGCACGTAGTCACGGGGTACCTGCTGGCCGTCGAACACCTCCGCCCCCCACACCCGCGCGCCGCGGAGCTGATCGGCCAGCCCTCGATGAATCTCTTGCGCCAGATCGAGCACCGTGCTGCCCCGCGGCACGATGAACGGCTGATTCATGTCCGGCGGCTTGTGCGGCGGCTTGGCATAGATGCGGTGGACGTGCAAAAGCTCGAACAGCGCCTTGGGGATACTATCCAGGTTGCTGCCCGTCGTCGCCGACACCAGCAACAGCTTCAGCTTCTGGTCGTAGAGCTCCTTGAGGGTTTCAAAGTTGTCCGCCGCCTGCGGCAGGTCGCCCTTGGTGGCTGCCAGAATGGCTCGTTTGGTCTGCCGGCCCTCGTCGTCGATCTGATCGGCCTCTTGCGGGTCGCTGGTCAACAGCACGTCGCGCCGGGCCATCGTCTCGACCGCCACCTCCAGATCCTCCAGGATCGAGTCGCCGCCTGCATCGACCACGATCAGGATCGCGTCGGCGCTGCGAAGGGCGCCGTACATACCCGGCGGCACGTGCTCAGCCGTCACCGGCGGCAGATCGACAAGCTGGATCGGCACGTCCTCGAAGTGTGCCATGCCCGGCACCGGCGCGTGCGTGGCGAACGGGAACTCGGCCACCTTCACCGGCGCCCGCGTCAAGGCTGCCACCAGCGCACTCTTGCCGCTGTTGGGCACGCCCAGCAGCGCCACCTGTCCGGCCCCCTGCCGCGGCACATGAAAGATGTCCTTGTGCCCGGCGGCCTTGACGGGCCCGCTCTTGCGCATCTGCGAGATCTTGCGCTTGAGGTCGGCCTGGAGCTTGTCGGTGCCCTTGTGCTTGGGCATCACGCGCAGCATCTCTTCCAGCGCCGCGAGCTTCTCGTGATGCTCGGTGGCTGCGCGATACCGCCGTTCGGCCCGCTGATACTCTGGTGTCAGATTCGCAGGCATGGCGTGGATTATACCCCAACTTACGCCGGTGCAAGAGCTTCCGACAGCAGCTCCGTCTTGCCGGAGGGTCTTGCGATTGCCCAGCTCCCGATATATCATCCCAGACGTGACACTTTGGGGTCGCCGCTCGTTCGCAAGGACGCTATGCGGATGTCTGCTTCTTTAACCATTAGCGCAGTTGCCGCCAAGCGTGGAATTGAGAGAGTAGTCGACGATATCTATGAACTCGGGAAGTCCAAGTTCGGCGGGCGCCTGCGCAGATGGAAAGCCAGGAAGCAGATCGACACGCTTTACAGAAAAATCAAGCAGGTACGTTTCGTCAAAACAATCTGGCAGGTTGAAAAGCAGGTCGACCTGCTGAAATTCTATTACCCGTCGAAAATCAAGGTGGGCGACGAGCGCCGGACGATCAACGACCTATCCGATATCGACTATGCAGGCAACATCTTGGTCGAAGGCACAGTGGGACAAGGCAAGTCCATCTTCTTTCGTTACCTGACTTCGCGGGAAATGGTTAAGGGTGCCGCCGTACCGCTGTTCGTGGAGCTTCGCCGAATCCGGGCCGACGAGCAACTTGTGGACCATCTCATCACGGAGTTGCAGACTCTTGGACTGGATGTCGACACTCAGACGTTCGAATTCCTCGCATCTAATGGAAAACTCATCCTCTTTCTGGACGGGTTTGACGAAGTCCCAGAACAGCGCCGCGCGGGTCTCATCACCGAAATCGAGCGATTGGGCAAGCGCTTCGAGTCCTTGCGCATTTTCATTAGCTCGCGCCCGAACAGCGGGATAGCCAATTCGGTGTTCTTCCACGTGGTGCAGCTCTGCCCTCTGGAGGAAGATGAATATGAGGACGTGATTCGAAGGGTTACTGACGATCAGACAACGGCTTCGCGCATTATTGAAGGGGTGAAACAAGCGAAGACGCGAGTGCGCGAGTTGCTGACAACGCCTTTGATGGTTGCGCTCTTGGTTTTCCGTTACAAGGCTGAGCAGGCCGTCCCGGAGAACGTCATCGCCTTCTATGATCACTTGTTCGATCTTCTTCTCCATCGTCATGACAGATCGAAGGCTGGGTACGTGCGCCCGCGAAAATCCGGCCTGGGGGACACGGCTCTGCAAGATATCTTTAGCGCGATTTGCTTTCTAACGCGGAAGGCAAGCGTCGGTACCCTCACCTTAGCCCAGATTCGCACCTATGCGGGTAAGGCCATATCTCTCGTGGGCCACGACGCGGACCCCAGCAGAGCACTTGACGATATTATAGAGATAACTTGCCTCATACTTGAGGAGGGCGGCGAGTGCAAGTTTCTACACAAGAGCGTGCAGGAGTACCACGCGGCTCATTTCGTTCAGGGACAGCCTGACGATCTCGCGATAAGGTTCTATAAAGGGATGTCCGGCACGACCGGGTCGGCAGCAATAGAAACTTGGAACTTCTGGAGCAATGAGCTTGCCTTCCTGTCGATGATAGACGAATATCGTTTCGCCAAGTCATTCCTGATCCCACACCTGCGGGAGATACTTGGGATCGGGCAGACCCCTGTCCCCCAAGAGTAGCGCACCACAGAGAATGCCGTCAAATGCGCGCTCGGGACATTCGTGATTGTCCTGGACAACATGCCTCCCTTTTCCGCACGCTCCTTTTCCCTTTTGCTGGCGTACCCCTATTGGGTTTCTCAACGGGGCGCCCCCGGGTTCGACGCGTGGGTGGAAAAGTATATACGACCTATACTAGGGATAAACTACGGGCAAGTCGTAGCGCGCATCCGCAACGGGCGGTGGCCATTTGCCTTTGAGCGTAAGAAATACGGACTTCCTAGATCCTCAACAGAGTACCATGTGAAGTTGGAAGACATAATCGCTTCGGGCCTGTTGCTTCCAGAACTTACCCAGGCGGCCCGCCCAATTCTGGAGCAACTCCACGGGGAATTGATTGCGGCCGAAGCGAAGGTGCACCATGTGGAGCAGACTGCGGCCATCTTCGAGTTCTGAATGCTGGTGCCGCGTTAGTCGGTATCGCCCATGGATCGCCACGACCGCCGGTCGTACTTGTCCGACTCGCCCGGGCCGCGAGGGATCGTCAGCACGGATCGCTTGAGGGCACCCAGGGCGCCTGCGCCGGTGACTGCCGCCCACAGACGGGCGATTGCCCCGGATCGATCTACGGCTGAAGCCGTATCCGGGCCGGCAAGTCTCGTGCCTGGTTGAACTTGCTTAAACCTCTTGCCAGCAATAAGTTATATTGACGCCACGCTGATCGGTCGATAGAATTTGTGGCAGGCAAAAGGGGTAGCAGTGTGACGTCTGCCAGCAAGAAACCAAAGGCGGACTTCGTCGTCCGGCTCGTCGGGCCTCAGCTAAGGCCATGGGCAGTCCCCATGCGGAGACTGACTAAAGCCCTGGAGGCTGTTCAGCGCCTTATGGAGCAAGGCGATGAGACGAGTGATGATCTGGACGATCTGGCTTTTCTCACTGGCGAGGAACTAGAGCCGGAGAAAGAGCCGGCTGTGTCACTTCGCCTGATTGACGTGAAAAGCTCATCCGCAGCGTACCAAGTTGCGAGTAGCGATCCGACATACGCCATTGAGACGCTTGCCCAAACAGGGAAAGCTATTGGTGCTCCTCAGGAGGCGGAATGGCCATCCCGAGTTCTATCTTCACTTCGGGACCTGAGTGACATAGCAAGGGCCATGTCCTGTCATATCGAGTTCCGCCAACCCGGTCATGGACGTCAGCACGGACCGGTCTTAGCACTGGTGCAGCCTGATACCTATAGACAGGTCTCGGAATCGGCATTTGCTTCGGGGCCTACGTCGATACTTGGTAGGGTCGAAAGGGTGGGTGGCGCCACCGCGATGCACTGTGGGCTTCGCATATCCAGTCAGCCGAGGAAGATGGTCGTATGTAGGGTATCTACACCTGATCTCGTGAGAGCCCTCGGTAATTACCTGTATCAAGATGTAGTTGTCTCAGGGATGGCCACCTGGGTCCGTCATGATTGGCGACTGCGCAGCCTGGTGATTCATGCCTTTGAGCCACCTAAGACTGGCTCAGTCATGACGGCCCTCAGGGAAATCCATGCGGCCGGGGGTTCGGCGTGGGACGACGTGGATGATCCTGGCGCCGAAATTGCGGAGATGCGGGGTTAGTGAGCGATTCCAGACCCAGCCGCACCGTAGCCGTGGACACAATGACCCTTGTATGGGGCATTAAGCAGGTCGGACACAGGGAATATTTGCTCCGTGCCCGCTGGCTTTTCGAGGAGTTGGATCGAGACGATGCGCGCATCATCGTCCCGGCAGTGGTCGTCGCCGAGTATTTGACGACTGTGCCAGAGCACTTGAGAATGGGTGTCCTAACCAAGTTTACAAGGCGTTTCTTTGTCGCGCCGTTTGACGCAAAGTGCCCACCGTTGTCGGCTCGGCTTTGGCAAAAGGGACGAAAGACCCGAGCAGGACGAAACCCAGGCGAGAGGAAGTGCCTTCGGGCAGACACCCTCATCATTGCAACAGCATGCGTACACGGCGCGAGAGAGTTCTACTCGGGGGACGCGAAGTGCAGGAAGCTCGCTGAGGGGCTGATGGACCCCAAGGATTTACCTGACATTGCACCTGATCTGTTCGCCGGCGCAAACGGCGAAAGGTGATTGGCTTCTCATCCCCGGCCTGCCTGCCGCAAGTGGAATTCGCTTGCCCACCGACACGCGCCAGGGATCACGCCTTCCACGTCCGCCGGTCGTACTTGTCCGACTCGCCCGTACCGCGAGGGATCGTCAGCACCGCCCAGTTATCGCCCGCCAGGATCCGGGCGATCAGCAGGACCTGTCCCATGTGCTGACCGTAGTGGGCCAGTTGCCGCAGAATCGCACCGGCTGCGGCCTGTCTGCCCCTGACATGTCATTTCGATGATGCCCGTTCCGGCCGGTCGCGCCTATTGGTCGTCGCGCCGCCGCCCCATAGAATGCGTGGGCATGCAGCGAAACATTGCCATGGTCGTCGCCTACGACGGGACCGACTTTCACGGCTGGCAGCGCCAGCGGGATATGCGGACCGTTCAGGAAACGCTCGAGACGGTCACCCGCCGCGTCGCCCGCCACAATGTGCAGATCATCGGCAGCGGCCGCACCGACGCCGGCGTCCACGCCGCGGGCCAAGTCGCCAACTTTTTCACCGACCGTGATCTGCCGACCAACGCCCTGTTTCGCGCCGTCGGCTCGCGCCTGCCCAAAGACGTCACCCTGGTGCGCCTGTTCGAGGCGCCGCCGGCGTTTCACGCCACGCAGTCGGCCGTCAGCAAGCTCTACCGCTACCGCGTCTACGCCGCGTCGAGCCGCCCGGTGGAACATCGCCTCCAGCGCTACACCTATCACTTCTGGCTGGGGGTCGATCTCGACGCCGCCCGCGCGGCCGCCCGCCACTTCGTCGGCACGCACGACTTCGCGGCCATGGCCTCGGCGGGCAACCAGCGCGAAACCACCGTCCGCACTGTGTGCCGCTGCGAGGTGTACCGGCACTACAACGAGGTCCGCATCGACGTGGAAGGCAGCGGATTTCTGTACAATCAGGTCCGCAACATGGTCGGCACCATCCTGGAGGTCGCCCGCGGGCACTGGCCGCCCGAACGCGTCGGGCAGATCCTCGCCGGCAAAGACCGCTCAGCCGCGGGCCCGACCGCCCCTGCCCACGGCCTGTGCCTTCAGTGGGTTCGCTATAATTTCCCCGCCTGTCGCGACCAAAGCCCGCGGCCGTTGCGCCCGGCTGAATGCCGCTCAGATCAGCCCGGCGCCGCCGGAACCGGACCATGCGAATCTGTCACGCCATAACGCGACTGATCGTCGGCGGGGCGCAGGAAAACACCCTCCTGACCTGCCGCGAACTCCAGGCAAGAGGGCACCACGTCACGCTGCTTGCCGGCCCGCAGACGGGGCCCGAGGGCAGCATGCACCTCGACGCCCAGGTGGGCGGCTATGACGTCAGAATCGTCGATTCGCTCCGCCGCGAGGTAAACCCATGGCGCGACTGGATCGCCCTGGGCAAGTTGCGCGAGATCCTCGGGCAGCTCAATCCCGATATCGTCCACACCCACAGCAGCAAGGCCGGCATCCTCGCCCGCTTGGCCGCACGCGATGTGGGCGTGCCCATCGTCGTCCACACCATCCACGGAATGAGCTTCAATCGTACGCAACCGCTGCCCGTCCGCTGGTTGTACACGTGCCTCGAGCGCTACTGCGCCGACTTCACTCACCGCTTCATCTGCGTGGCCGACGCCATGACCGAGCAGGCCGTCGCCGCCGGGGTCGCGCCAGCCGATCGCTTCGTCACGATACGCTCCGGCATCGAGTTAACTCGCTTCGATCCAGAGCTTTACGACGGACAAACGGTACGTGGCCGCCTCGGCATACCCGCCGACGCCGTGGTCGTGGCTACCGTTGCCCGGCTGGCGCCAAACAAGGGATATGAGCAGTTGATCGACGCCGTTCGCCTGGCGGCCGCGACCGACCCGAGGTTGCGATTCCTGTGGATAGGCGATGGTCCGAGCCGCCCGTACTACCAGCGCCGCCTTGACGAGCTTGGTCTGGCCGACCGGGTACACATGGCGGGGCTGGTCCGACCCGAGCAGATCCCTGAACTGCTCGGCGCGGCGGACATGCTGGCACACGCGTCTCTGTGGGAAGGCCTGCCGCGTGTGGCGGTTCAGGCGCTGCTGATGGGTCGGCCGGTCGCCTGCTTCGACACGGATGGGTCGCGCGAGGTGGTCGTCGATCAGCATACAGGCCGACTGGTGCCCATGGGTGACGTAACTATTTTAGCCAAAGCTATTTGTGATCTTGCGGCCGACGCCCGTCAGCGAACAGCGATGGGCCGGGCCGGTCGGCAGTTGTGCCTCCAGCAGTTTGACTACCGCATGATGGTCGACCGGATCGAGGGCGTGTACTTCAGCTTGGCCGGCGAGCGTATGCGGCCGCCGCGCACGGGGGGTTGAGCGATAGATGGCATGGCCGCTGGCGGCGCACTGGGTTTTTGAGACGCTTTGGCCGCGCCACTGCCCGGCCTGTGGCGGGCCGGTAGCTTCGCCGGGTGCAGATTGGTGCCAGTCATGTGCTGCTGAGCTTGCGGCGCTGGCGGGGCGAAGCTATTGCCCCGCTTGTGGCGCTGATGCCAGCAGCCTACTGATTCGCGACGGCCGGTGCCCAGGCTGCCGGAAGCTTCGTCTTCGGCACGCCGAACTGGTCCGCGTCGGGCCGTACGCAGGCCCTTTGCGAGCCACCGTCATTAGCTTCAAGTATCGGCGCAACAAAAAGTTAGATCGTATTCTGGCAGAGCTGCTGTGGGCGGCGTTGCAGGGGCGGAATTGCTTTGAGCAGGTCGATCTGATCGTCCCGGTGCCGTCGCATTGGAGTCGGCGAGTGGTGCGCGGCTACGATCACGTGGACCTACTGGCGGGGCAGCTTGCTGCCCTGTCGGGCAAGCCACTGGGACGGGCTCTGAAAGCTGCCAAGCGTGTTCGTCCGCAGGTGGGGCTCGGACGTGAAGCACGGTTCGACAACGTCCGCGGCGCCTTTCGTGCGGCTGGCTGGGTCCGCGCTTGGGAGGGCAGCGTGTGTCTTGTCGACGACGTGACCACCACGGGCGCGACCCTGCACGAAGCAGCAGCCACGCTGGCTCGTGCCGGAGTGGATCGGATCGCCGCGGCGGTAGTGGCCAAAGCGACGATTCCGGGAGACCGCCCTTCGTTAGTGTGATGGGGGCTGAAAGGGCCACGGTATTGACGTGAGGGGGGGCGGGGAACTAGACTCATTGGACGCCTGTGGGGACGGGTTTGCCGTAAGCGCTTATAAGAAAGGGCGTTATGATCCATATACGACGCTCTGGGCATCCGAGGGAAATCCGTGAAGGGTAAGGCAAACGCCGACTCGGTCGGGGTCTGGACGAGTTTCAGACGGTTTTTTCTGCGGGGGCTGGCTGCGCTGCTGCCTACACTTTTGACCATTGCGATTCTGGTGTGGGCGTACAACTTCGTGGAGCGAAATATCAGCCGGCACATTACCCGCGGCTGGATCGCACTGGCGGCTTCGAAGGGCCCGGATGAGCCGGTCGACTTGGCGAAATGGCAGGACGACCTGCTGAAGTACGGCACGCCCATACCCGGCGAATACCACCCGCAACTGCATCGGCAAATGACTTTGGAGTACAAGATCGCGGCCAACCCGCACGCCCCGATCAGGGATCGGCGGCGGGCGCTGTGGGAGGTGACGTTTCGCAAGTACCACCTGGGCCTGATGGGGTTTTTGCTGGCCATGCTGGCGGTGTATTTCGTGGGGTTCTACCTGGCGAGCTTGATGGGTCGCACGACTTGGCGGGTGGTGGAATCGGGGCTGGCCCGGGTGCCGCTGATCAAGGCCATTTACCCGCACATCAAGCAGGTGACGGATTTGATTCTGAATCAGCAGGAGCGGACGGTTCGCTTTCGCGGCGTGGTGGCGGTACAGTATCCGAGCAAAGGGATTTGGTCGCTCGGGCTGCAGACCGGTGAGAGTCTGCGTGCGATCCGTGAGCGGTCCGGGACAGCAATGGTTTCGATTTTCATACCTTCCAGTCCGACGCCGGTAACCGGGTATGTCATCACCGTGCCGGCCAAGGACGTGATCGAAGTACCCATCACGATCGACGAAGCCTTTCGGTTCGTCGTGACCGGAGGTGTGATCCGGCCCCGAAGCGAGACGTGGGCGCACGGCGAATTTGCCGGCGGGGCGCCCGGCGCGAAGGCGGACGGGAACGAATCGGGCCCCGAGTTACTGGGCGAGGCCGACTGAAGCACGAACGCAAGGAGGTTCAGCGGTGCAAATCTCGGTGACGGGACGACGTGTGGAGGTAACCGATGCAATCAGGAGCTATGCGGAGCAGAAGGCGTCGAAGCTGCTGAAGTACTATGACCGGATCCAGTCGATTGAAATCGTGCTCGATCACGAGGCGACGCAGCACAAGGTGGAGGTCATTGTCGAGGCCGAGCACCGCAACACGTTCGTGGCCCATGAATCGAGCGAGGACATGTACGCTGCCATCGATTTGGTGATTGACAAGCTTGAGCGTCAACTCACCAAGCACAAAGAGCGCTATCGCAACCGCAAGCACCTTGCCAAGGGCGTTAAGAAGACGACGGAAGACTGACCGGGGACGGTCGGCGCGGCTGGGACGGGTGCTCCGGCGGCTTGCCGGCGGAGGTAGGGATGAAACTGTCTGATTTTATGATCAAGGAAGCGATTATTGCGGAGCTTCAGGCTTCAGACCGCAACGGAGTGATCCGGGAATTGATCGATTCCCTGGCCCGGGCGGGCGCCGTCGATCCGGGCGACGCCGACGCGCTGGCGCGGGCTGTGATTCAGCGCGAGAACCAGGGCAGCACGGGGTTCGGCAAGGGGGTGGCGGTTCCGCATGTGAAGCAGGATCGAGTGAAGACCATGGTGGGCACGATCGGTCGCTCGTCGAGGGGCGTGGACTTTGCGGCTTTGGATCGGGCGCCGGTGTACACGGTTGTGCTGCTTCTGTCGCCTTCGGAGGATCCGGACCGTCACCTGGAAGCGATGGAGAACGTCTTTCGCCATCTCCAGCGCGACAACTTCCGGAGGTTTCTCAGACAGTCCGAGACCGTCGAGCAGATCGTCGAGCTGATTGAAGAGGCCGACGAGATGCCCGCGGCGTGACCTCTGCCAGACCCGCCGGCGGGGCGCTGGAGGCGCGGGCCTCCGCGAGCGTTCGATTCGTTTATGGACAGGCAGTTGCACGTATGTTGTCGAGACGTGGTGATCAAGAACCGTCAGGGACTGCACGCCCGACCTGTGATGCAGTTCGTCGACATCGCCAACGAATACGAGGCGGCCATCAGCGTCCGCAAGGGCGAGCAGGCTGTGGACGGCAAGAGCCCCATGGAGATGATGCTGCTGGAGGCGACTCAGGGCACGTCGTTACGCCTGGAAGCCCAGGGACGCGACGCTGCCGAGGCGGTGGAGGCGCTGACGGATCTGATCGGACGGGGCTTTGACGAGGACTGATCGGCGCGGCGTGTCCGACACCGACGGTCTGCGGCGCGACGTTACATGCGATGGAAATACTCCGAGGCATAGCGGTTTCGCCGGGCGTGGAGATTTCTCACGCCTTCCTGCTGGATACGGAAGACGTGCGCATTCCGCGTCGCACGGTGACCGCCAGTGAAGTGCCGGCGGAGGTAGCGTCGCTCCATGCAGCGTTCGATTCCACGCGTCAGAATTATGTGGACCTTCAGACGAACGTCGCCCGGAGCCTGGGCGAGGAGGCTTCCGCGGTTCTGGGATGGCCCATCCGTGTGCTCAGTGACGAGAAGTGGAAGCAGCGCTTCATCGATCGCGTCGAGCAGAAGCAGCTTGGGGCGGCCTACGCGGTCAGCCTGACGATGCGGGAGTATAAACAGAAATTCCTGCAGTTGAAGGATCGATACATCTCCGAGCGTGTGCAGGACGTGTACGACATGGAGCGGAGGCTTCTTCAACACCTGCTTGGACGCAGGCGGGAGCACATCGCCAACCTGGAGGCCCGGGTGGCGGTGGTTGCGCACGATCTGACGCCATCGCAGACGGCCGAGCTGGAGAAGTCGGGCAAGGTGCTGGCGATTGCCACGGATCTGGGCGGCCGGACGTCGCACACGGCGATCGTTGCGCGGTCGTGGGGCGTGCCGGCGGTGGTCGGGTTGGGTGACATGACCGCGCGGGTCAACGGCGGCGATACGGTCATCATCGACGGAACGCACGGCGTGGTGATCTGCAATCCGGATCAGGCGACGATCGAGCAGTACCGCCAGCAACGACAACGGCTGGTCGCTTTGGGCCAGTCGCTTCGTGAGTTGAGGAGGCTGCCGGCCGAGACGGTCGACGGCGAGACGGTCAGGCTGCTGGCGAACATCGAGTTTCCGCATGAGGCGGCCATGAGCCTGGATCGTGGGGCGGCTGGTATCGGCCTGTACCGCACCGAGTTTCTCTACCTGCGGGGCAACAGTGAGCCGAGCGAGGAAGAGCACTATCAGGCTTACCGGCAGGTGGTCGAGGCTATGGAGGGCCGGCCGGTGGTCATCCGCACGCTCGATTTGGGGGCCGACAAATACACCCAGTCGCGCCAGGCCGAACCCGAGCGCAATCCGTTTCTGGGCTGCCGATCCATCCGACTGTGCCTGCGGAACCTCGATCTGTTCAAGCCGCAACTGCGGGCGATCCTTCGGGTTTCCACGCTGGGCGACGTGCGTATCATGTTTCCGCTGATCACCACGCTGTTGGAGCTGCGGCAGGCCAAAGCGGTTCTTCGCGACGCCATGGAGGATTTGGAGGAGCAGGGCATCGCGTTCCGGCGCGATCTGCCGGTGGGGATGATGATCGAGACGCCGGCGGCGGCTGACACCTGCCGGGCGTTTGCTCGCGAGGTGGACTTTGTCAGCATCGGGACGAACGACCTGGTGCAGTACATGCTGGCGGTGGATCGAACCAACGAGCGGATTGCCTCGCTCTATTCGCCGGCCAATCCGGCGGTGATCCGGAAGGTGCGCGATATCATAAGGACTGCCGGCCGGGCCAACATCTCGGTCAGCCTGTGCGGGGAGATGGCGGGCGATCCGATGTTCACGCTGCTGTTGTTGGGTCTGGGCCTGCGCCGGTTCAGCATGACGCCGTCGAACGTGCCCGAGATCAAGAAGATGATTCGCAGCGTGACGATCCGCCACGCCCGCTGGGCGGCCCGGAAGGTGTTGAGCTTTGAGTCGGACCGGGAAGTGGTCAACTACCTGCGAGACGAGGCGAGGAAAGTGCTGCCCGAGGCGTTGTAGACGAAAGGCGGCGGGTGCGCATGGGCATGTGCCCGCCGAGAACGGATTTGAGGCAGGCGGCGTGGCTGAGGGCAACCGGGCCGCCACAGGTAAGACAAACGGAACTGATACGGAAAGTGTTGGGCGTTGCGGTACCGGATGGCAATTCGCTTTGCCATTGACGGTGATGTGCGGTTTCTATCGCACAACGACAGCATACGTCTGTTCGGGCGGGCCCTGGCCCGAGCGGGCGCGCCGGTGCGCTATACGCAGGGGTTCAATCCTCTGCCGCGCATCTGGTTGCTGGCGGCGCGACCGGTGGGCGTAGCGGGGGACGAGGAATTGCTGATCGTCGAGCTGAGCGAAGACGTGTCGGCGCAGGACGTGCAAGACCGGCTCGGGGCGCAGTTGCCTGAGGGGATCACGCTGGGACGGGGCCAGCCCGTTGCGCCGGACGTACTGCCTCGCGTGGTCGAGGTCAGCTACCAGTTGGCGATCCCGCCTGAGTTGGCGGTGGACGCCTGCGAGGCGGTCGAGAAGCTGGCGGGCAGTGAGAGCTGTCCGGTTCTGCGTCCTCGTTCGGGGAAGCGTGCGGCCAAGACGGTGGACATTCGTCCGGCTCTGTCGACGATCCGATACCACGAAGGCGTATTGGCGTTTACGGTACGACAGGGCGATGGTCCGGGCGTGCGCCCGGCCGACGTGTTGCTGGGGCTGAAGCTGTCCGCCGCCCTGCTGGCCGACCTGCACCGCCGCATCGTATGGCAACCGCGCCTTGACTAAAGCGGCGCCGCGAGCCCAACAAGACAGGAACCAACCCATGGCACGTCGCTCCACGCGCAAGAAAAAGACCAAGACCCCTTCTCAGATCAAGGACAGTAAGGACAAGAGCCAGCCGCCCGGCCGAGTGATGCTCATCAACGTGATGACCGGCGAGGAATGCCGTATTGCGGTGCTGGATGAGAAGGAGAAGCTGGAAGAGTTGTACATGGAGCGGGCCTCGTCGGCCTCGCACGTGGGCAACATTTACAAGGGCCGGGTCACCAACGTCGAGCCGAGCATTCAGGCCGCGTTCGTCGACTTCGGGATGGGCAAGAACGGCTTCCTGCACATTTCGGACCTGCATCCGCAGTACTTCTCGGGCGACAAGCGGCAATCGACCGAAAACGTGGGGCGGAAAATTCCCCGGCGCGATCGGCCGCCCATTCAGCGATGCCTGCGGCGGGGTGACGAGGTGATCTGCCAGATTACCAAGGAGGGGATCGGGACGAAGGGCCCGACGCTATCGACCTACATCTCGCTGCCCGGTCGATACCTGGTGATGATGCCGGGCATGAGCCGCCTGGGCGTGTCGCGCAAGATTGAGGACGACGAATCCCGCAATCGCATGCGCGACATCCTGGGCCAGTTGGACCTGCCGAAGGACATGGGGTTCATCCTGCGCACAGCCGGGCTCGATCGCACCCGGCGGGACATCCAGCGCGATCTGAACTACCTGCTGCGGCTTTGGAAGGCGGTCAACCAACGCATCAAGACCGAGAAGGCGCCGACCGAGCTTTATCGCGAATCGGACCTGGTGATCCGGACGATCCGCGACATTTTCGACCAGAGCATCACGCGGGCGATCGTGGATGACGCCGACACGGCCGAGCGGGCCCGCGAGTTCCTTGCGCTGATCATGCCGCGCAGCCGCGAGCGCGTGGAGTTCTACGACGGGAAGGAGCCGCTGTTTCACAAGTATGGCGTGGAGACGGAGATCGAGAAAATCTACTCGCGCCACGTGCCGCTGCCGTGCGGGGGCTCGCTGGTGATCGACAGCACCGAGGCTCTGGTGGCCATCGACGTCAACAGCGGCAAGAGCCGTCAGCACCGCGACGCGGAGGAGGCGGCCCGGCGGGTGAATCTGGAGGCGGCTGAGGAGATCGCGCGGCAATTGCGCCTGCGCGATCTGGGCGGTGTGATCATCTGCGACTTTATCGACCTGCGGGCCGACAAGCACCGCCGGTCGGTCGAACGGTCGCTGCGCGAGGCGCTGAAGAAGCACAAGGAACGTGCCCAGGTGCTTCGCATGTCGCGGTTCGGCATTATCGAGCTGACCCGTCAGCGACGCGGGCCCGCGCTGTCGCGCAGCGTGTACCAGGATTGTCCGTATTGCAGCGGCTCGGGGTTGGCCAAGACGCCGCAGTCGATGACCCTCGACGTGCTGCGCATGCTCCAATTGGCCATCAATCGTGAAAACATCCAGACCGTCACCGTGCGGCTGTCCGAGGCGGTGGCGCATCAGTTGCAGAACCGCAAGCGGCACGCGATCGATAAGCTCGAGCAGGGGGCCGGTAAGCGCATCGTCATCGAGGCCAAGGCCGACGTGGGGTTGGATTACGTCGAGTTCGAGTGCCACGACCGGGAGGATCGACAGGTGACGTTTCTCCCGTCGGTGTCCACGGCGTTACAGCCGGTAGCCGAGCCTGCCCCGGCGAGTCCGTGACGGGCGCAGCGCATCGGGCAAGGGGGCGTCGCACAGCGCGCAGATCACGGCCCTGCTGCGTCCCGGCGAGCCGGGATGCCACCCGTCGCATTAGTCGTCAGGTGGCGCGCCCTTGTCCTCCATCCGCTTGAGACGCTCGGCCTTTCGTTGCTCGCGTTTTTCACGTGCCCGTTCAACTCTGGCGAGCTTGTCGGCAAGGGCGGTCTTGAGCGCCTCGGGTGCATCCTCGTCGATTAACGCCTGCAACCTGCCAATCATCTGAACCGTCGCAGGCGCACCGGAAACCATCGAGATCGCCTCCACTGCGGCGATCCTCACCTCGAGAGCCTTGTCGTTTTCTAGAATATCAACAAGGAACTCGTTGACGTTGTCCATCGTAATATGTACCAGACTTTTCACCATCGCCGCCCGCGTGGGGGCATCGGTCTCTTGCCGAACCGCTTGGAGCATTTGATCGCGCATGGCATGGCGAACAGTGCGGTCGTGCCTGGCAATGATGTCCACGGCCAGTTCACGCCGTACCGGCTGCGGCGCACCCAACTCCGATAGAAGGAACTGCCGCGCCTCCATATCGCCGCCTATCATGGCCGCCTTTTCCGCAATCTCGGCAAGCCTGTCGAGCACAGCGGGATCTGTCGTCTGGTCCATCATCGCCTGATGCGGAACCAGGGAAAACTGACGGCGGCTCAGCAGCACCTTGAGAATCTCCATCTGCCTGTTATGATCCGTTGCAGCAGTTGCCATCTTGTACAGGTAGTCGCGGCCACGTCGCGACCAGTCGTTCGCCAGCACAGCCAGCAGCGCCGAACGACAGGCTTCCGAGCCGTCCTGCTCCGCTATCTCTATCACGGCTTCGAGCTGTGCGCGGCTGGCACGCGAAGACTTCAGTGTATGGGCGAGGCGTGGCCGGGTGGCGACGTCCGTTGCCTCGCAGTACTGGCGAAACGTCGTTGGCAGGTCTTCGTGGGTTGATGGCGCCAGGTCGAACACCGTCTCCGGGTCCAACCCGTATCGACCACACGCCTCCATAACCAACTTGGGCACACCGCCGACCCCCATGTCCAGGATTCTCGACACCGTGTCCTCCAGTGCCACGGCCTCCAGGGCCGCTGGGGCGAATGCCTCGGCCGGCATCCCCCGGCCAAGAGCCCGGGCAATCCGTCGGTCTGCCGGCGACTCGCTGCCCTCTCGAACCTCCAGTTCACCTCTCAGCGCCCTTACTCGCGCTTTCAACACCAACTGCTGAGTTCCGCGAAGCGCCGAGTCAGACCAGCTTCTCGACGTTGTAGGCTGCGACGCAAATGCCACGGGGGCAGCTGCACCAAATACGATTGTGCAGGCCGCCGCCATCGATGCCTGGTATGTCCACATGCTATGATCTCCCATATGTCCGGCCAGCGTTTACGACCAACAGGCCTTTGGAATCAAAGGCCACAAAGCCAAAGAGTCCAACGCAATTCGCTGATTCACCGCGCATCGCATCATCCCGTCGACTACCAGCCAAAGTTCGTTTGTACCCCCCAAACCCATAGCATGAAGACCAACGGGCTGCACGCGATGCCGGCCAGCCCACACCAAACGTTACCGAGGATAAGTCCGGCGAACGATAGGGCAAACCCTAAGAGAATGGTCGCAAAACTCACGAGGACCACGAAAAGCACCTCGAACCCCGCCCAGTCGCCATAACCCGGATCGTAGACCCACCTTACATATGCAAACACGCAAGCATCCAATATCAGCAATGCCAAGCCCATTTGGGCCAGTACCGTTTTTCGCGAGAAAGTAACACCGAAGAAGCCCAACACGAAGCAGGCGGCAATCGCAAGCAGCAGCTCGCCCCCCGGCCACTCGATGCTCTGCCGCTCGTGGACCCCGCTCACGTACAACACGACAGCAAAGGCCGCCAGCAGCAACGAGACTATGCGGGCCAGGACCGTCCTGCGTCTGGTTTTCTGCTCCACGTCAGCCATCACAAATGCCCCCAATCGGGCCGAGGTTCCGGCCGCCGATGCGGTCGTTCGGCGTGAATGACACGCCACCCGAGCAAAAGTTGGGCAGGCAGTGGTATCCGGGTACGCGTTTGCGGGCTCATTGGCAAGACAGGCTCCTGCGGCATCCCGTTAGCCAGCGACGGCGCCAACGTTCTGTCGCGATGGCTCCACCGGCAAACATCTATCAGTCATTCCCCCAGTTGTTGCCAACAACCGGCCTGGAAAGAGTAAGGCTTTCCCACTGCGCCATCGCGGCCAAGCGCACGAAGTGCGCGCCCCGATCGAGCGAGGCGGGCAGACTCGCTTGTGGGTCCTCCACCACGACAATACTTTCGTCCAGTTGCCTCAGTCGCTCCAACTTCCTGGCAATGTCAGCTCGCACCTCCTCCGGCAGCGAAGGATCTATATCCTGCGCCTCGTCAGGGGGCCTTCCCGCCGCAATGCGGGTGGTCCTAAGCTTGTCGGCCAGCGACTGACGAAAAGGCCGAACAGTCTCCGGGACGCAGATCAAGCCCCACACCGCCTCACTGTCGGCGGGACCGGAAAGTCCAGCGAGGACGACGCCTCGCATCGACGGCGTCAGCATGACACAAGGCGGTTCGGCTGAGGTAACCTGGCGGGCAGGCTTGCGCTTGCACGCAACATCAAATCCGCGACTCCGGAAGAAGTCCTGAAGTCCTTTCTCCAACGTCGGCGCCGGAGCCAGGTATGCACGCTGCAGGAGGAAAGCGTTCACCATTCCGTTCGATTTCTCTTTGTACAGGACCAGGTCGGCCATCTGCTGCTCGTTTCCCAGCATCAACCGTCTCTCTTCCGGAGAGGCTGGATTCATCAGCCGCGGCCTTCGCACGGGCATCGTTACGTCAAACGCCTTGACATGATCGATTACCCGCTTGGCGCGGGCGCCCTCGGGCCCCCCTGGCGCGGGAACGTCTTCGAGTATTCCCGCGTCAGAGATCGCGCGATCTCTGGCTTGCAGAAAAGCCATCCTGCGCTGTCGCGCGGACAGTTCCGCCGCGTCGCTGAGTACATCGGGGACGGGGGCTTTGGAGTAGGCGTCGAACGCCCAAAACAGCCGCTGAGCCGACACACTGTAGAACAGCGGCAGTCCGAGTCCTTGCTGCAGATACTCAGCCACCATGGCGAACGCTGACGCAACGCTGCTGGTGGACACCGCAGAGGTGTCGCGGTGAAACGTAGCGACCATCGTCATGTTATCCGGGCCCCGGCACCGGCTCGGCGGGCCGGCAGTACTGTCATGAGGCACGAGCGCCAGATCGGCCAGTAGGTCTGACGGCACGTCAGATCCTGAGAACATAACTACGTCGGCTTGTTGGTCACTGCCCGCGATAATGACGTAGCCTGCCGGGTTTCCTTCGGCTGTCAGCCTGACCACGTGTCGGGACACACCTTCGCTTGTGACCGACTCGACACTACGGACAGCAGCGTTCTGCCATGACGGTGGGGCCAAGCCCGTTGACCGCACGCTTTCTACGAATGCCTTAGCGATCTCTGCCGGCTGTGGGTCGGCCGGACCATCGGCTGCAGCAACACCGATCCCCAAGATCATTCCTATCGCCGGCGCTACACCAAGTACCGTTAACAGTCTCATCTTATGGTCCCCAAATCATCCGCACGGCCCCACGCCGATTCAGCGGCAACGCCGCCGAGACCTGCACCACCCGCCGTCCTCAGACCGCAGACGTGGTCGCATGTCGCCATTGTACAAACTTTGCTGCCCTGGGTCGAGAGCGATTCGGCTTTGCTCATTCCGAGGCATGCAACTTCGTTCACACCCGTAAACCTGGGGCGCGATTCGGATCGCGCGCAAGTCCCGGCGCCCGGGATGCCACCCGCCCGTGCGAGGCGGTTTCTTTGCGATAGTGTGACACTGCTAAAGAGCAGTGGAACACTGCGACACTACAACACTGCACAAGAGTTCGCCGCGGCGGGGCACACCGCGCTGGTCGTTTATAGGACGTAAGCGTCTGCTGAAAGGCGGCGAGGTCTGCAACAGTCGTTGACTCTCGGCTGGGAGCGTTCCTAGGATTCCTTGGCAGGAGAGAGGAGTCACGTCCCGAGCTGGTGGGGTCGGGGGCCTCTTGCACGTCTTTTGGGAAGACAGCTTCAACGTGTTGGGGTTGGTCTGTGGGGGTAAGGGCCAGCGCTGCCGAGCCATCGCGCTCGCAGCGGAGGAGAGAGAGGGAAATGTGTGCGAAGTCATGCGCTTTAGTGGCCGTGCTGGCCACCTGTGTCGTACTCGGTGCGTCCGTTCACGCCGTGGCCGGGCCGGTCACGTTTGAGTCGTCGGCTGGGGACCGGGCGGCGGCTGTCACCTTCGACACCATGGGCGATCGGCTTTGGGTGACACTGGCGAACACGTCGACGTCGGATGTTCTGGTGCCGGCAGACGTATTGACGGCTGTCTTCTTCGAGGTGGACGCGGTCGATCCGCTGATGCTGACGCCCGTCAGCGCCGTCTTAGGGCCCGGGTCGAGCGTGCTGTTCGGTGTGTCCGAGCCGGGCGGATCGGTCGGCGGAGAGTGGGTGTATGCGGACGATCTGTCAGGGAGCGGTTGGCCTTTCGGCTACGGCATTGGGGCGGGAGGCTTTGGCCTGTTCGGGCCTGTCGATCGGTTTGGGGGCGTGAATCTTGAAGGCCCGGAGTCGCCGGGCGGCTTGGAGTATGGCCTGACGTCGACAGGTGATGACCCGACAACCGGCAACACGCCGGTCACGGGCAAGAACGCCTTGATCCAGAACGAGGTGGTCTTCACGCTGAGCGGGCTGCCCGACGGGTTCGACCCGTCGATGCAGATCTCGGGCGTCAGGTGGCAGTATGGCACGAGCCTGGACGAGGCGCATCTGCCCGAGCCGGCGTCGGCGGCGCTGGTGTTGTGTGGTGCCGTCGCGCTACTGCGGCGTCGAAGGTAGTGGATTGGCCGACCTGCGTGCAGGCGAGTTGCACGCGCTACAGCTTCGCGTATCGCGCAGATCACGGCCCTGCTGCGCAGGACCGTGCCACCCGTCCTGGAAGAAACGAGGCTGCCGGGGGCGAGTCGCACCCGACAGCCTCGGTTTCGGCTACCTTGCTTGCACAGGCGAGTCCGCAGACCCGCCGAATCGACTACCTGCCGGTCCTGAAACTCCAGACCACGCCCGTGGTGGTCCCGCCGGCGTTCACCTCGTCGATCCGCCAGTAGTACCAGGTGTTCTTACCCAGATACCCGGGCACGAACGTCGTCTGGGTCTGGTTGCCCTGGAACTCCGAGGCGCCCGGGCTCGGGTTCGTACCGAAGTACACGTCGTGGCTGTCGGCCCCGCTGCCGGCCGTCCACGAGAGCGTCACGTTGCGGCTCACCTTCGTCGCTCCATTCGCCGGATTCGGACTACTCGCCTGACCCGGGGGCG
>Ga0307376_10000422_pt1 | contig 52425 bp, 53 predicted proteins | sample TR2MG_FD_202536 | JGI IMG/M metagenome (GOLD analysis project Ga0307376, IMG submission 202536) | Soil microbial communities from Risofladan, Vaasa, Finland - TR-2 | ecosystem: Environmental > Terrestrial > Soil > Coastal area > Acid sulfate soil | place: Finland: Risofladan, Vaasa | collected...
AATCAGGTGGAGAGCTTAAGCCCCAATGATATGAAAATACCTTTGGCCGCCAAATACAATGACGAGGAAGTGCTCGGCCTGGCCCGCGCGTTTGACGGCTATCACCAGCGCGTTCAGGAACTCCTCGACCGGGAACAGGAATTCACTGCGAATGCCAGCCACGAATTGCGTACCCCCTTGACCCAAATCAAGACAAGTTGTGAACTCATCGCCCAGAATGCCGCTCTCGACGCCAGGTCAAAAAGACGTTTGAATGACGTCAATCAGGCCGTTGACCATATGACTGAAGCCATCAACTCCTTGTTGTTGCTGGCGCGAGGCGGCTCGCAGGGGGCAACAGACTCGATTCCAGTTAAAGCGTGCCTCGATATGATCATAAACTCGTGCGCCGATACACTTGCCGCCAAGCCAATCTTGCTGGAAATAAGCATTGCCCCCGAAGCCACCCTGCAAGTCCACCGGGACGCGTTCGATCTTGTACTCACCAACCTGATCAAGAACGCGATCGCCTATACCGAGCAGGGCAAAATTTCTGTCCGCTACGAAGCGCAGCGCTTGTGCATCGAAGACACGGGCATTGGTATCTCTGCTGCCGACCTTCCTCATATCTTCGAGCGGTTTTATCGGGGAATCCACCGCATGGAGAAACAGGGCGGCCTAGGGTTGGGACTTTCGATCGTAAAAAGAATCTGCGACCAATCCGGCTGGCGAATTACGCTGCATAGTGAAGAAAATCGAGGAACCCGAGTCATGATCGACTTTTCGCCTGTCTAGATTTCATGGCGACTTGACGCAGATTTGACATTCGCCGAACTATTATCGTCGGCGATGTGTACTTCTTTTCTCCATATCTTCGGGGAAGCTTCGGCTTCCAGTTCTTTTTGCAAGGAGTAATGGCATGAGGACATTGTTCCTCCTTAGTATTGTGGCGTTGCTATCTGGCTGCGCGACGCAGTCATATCAAGCACGGCCTCTTGATCCAGCCAAGCTGGCAAAGTCCTATGAGGCACGTACGCTCGACTCCGCGGAACTCCATCAATTCATCCAGACGAGTTTGGGTCAGGATGTGATTCCTTGGCCGCCCAAAAGCTGGAGTGGGAAGATGCTTACCTTGGCCGCCTTTTATTACAGCCCTGATTTGGATGCGGCGCGCGCTAAATGGGGAACGGCCAAGGCGGGCATTGTTACTGCCGCGCAGCGGCCCAATCCAACGCTGCAATTGCCTTTTCAACACACGACCGGCGCAAGCGGAAGCTCCCCGTGGACGTTTGGCCTGGGACTCGATATTCCGATTGAAACCGCGGGCAAGCGTGGGTACAGGGTAGCGCAAGCTCAACAATTGTCGGACGCCGCCCGCTTTAGCATCGGCAACGTGGCCTGGCAAGTCAGAAGCCGGCTGCGTGCACAACTGCTTAACCTTTACACCGCTACCCAAAAGACCTCAATACTGAAGCAGCAGATCGAGGCTCAGAGTCAGATCGTCAAGATGCTGGAGCAGCGCCTCTCGGTGGGCGAGGCATCCGCCACCGACGTGAATCAGCAGCGCATTTCGCTGATCCAAAACCGCACTGACCTGGCGAATGCGCAAAAGCAGAGGGAAGATGCCCGTGCCCAGGTGGCAAGCGCAATCGGCGTGCCGGTGAGCGCACTGGACGGCATCCATATCAGCTTTGCAGAGTTCGACCGGATTTATCCGGATATTCCGATGCGAGACGCCCAACGCCAGGCGATCCTTAACCGGGCGGACCTGTTGAGCGCGTTGGCGCAATACCAGGCTAGCCAGGAGGCCTTGCAGCTTGCAATCGCCAATCAATATCCGGACATCCACCTGGGACCTGGCTACCTCTGGGATCAGGGCGCGACCAAGATCGCCTTCGGTGCTAGCGGCATCGCTCTTCCCATCCTCAATCAAAACCAGGGGCCAATCGCCGAGGCAAAAGCGCGCCGCGCCGAAGCCGAGGCGAACGTGATATCACTACAGGCACTGGCCATTAACCAAACGGGCCAGGCGCTGGTCGCTTACCATGCGGCGCTTAAAAGCTTAAGTCAGAGCGAAGCGCTCTTGTCCGCGCAAGAACAACAACTTTCATCTGTGCAGAATTTGTATAGGGCGGGCGAGACAGACCGCCTGATGTTGACGCTGGCGCATCAGGCTCTTTTTACGGTTCTGCTCGCCCGTCAAAATGCGCTTATGCAAGTCCAGCAATCGTTAAGCCAGTTGGAAGACGCGATCGAGCGCCCGCTGGACGGCGCTATCGAAGTAAGCACACTGCCTGACCCCGCGCGCAACGCGCCTGCCAATCAAGGATCCCGGCCATGAAACACAAACGCACCCTCCTCGTGGGCCTGATCGCGGCTGTGATCATTATCGGCGCGGTTATCTGGATACGCAGCAAGCCGGCCCAGCCCGCCAACCCGGCGACTAGCTCGCAAGCGGCCACGACCAGCGCAGGTAAGGTTGAGATCACCCCCCAGCAATTGACAACGAGCGGCATCGAAGCACAGGCGTTGCCCGCCACCCGTTTCCAGCCGCAGACCAGCGCTTACGCCAGCGTGCTGGACCCGGGACCGCTGCTGCTGTTGCGCGGGCAATTGCGCTCGGCACAACTGCAGACCGACGCGGCGCGCGCCCAAGCTGCAGCCTCGGAACGCGAATATCAGCGTCTGTCTGTGCTTAATGGCCAGGACCACACCGTGTCGGACAAAGTGACCGAAACAGCCCATGCCACCCGGGATGCAGACCGCGCGCATCTGGAAGCGGCACAGGCAAGCTTATTGGCTGCCCGCGACACGGCGCGCAGCCGCTGGGGCGACGTGCTGGTGGGCTGGGCGCTTGCCGCCCGCTCGCCGCAACTGGATGCGTTGAATTCCGGACAGCAGGCTTTGCTGTCCGTCGCGTTGCCGCAGAACGACGCGACGGATTCGCCACCGCCCACGATTCGCATCGGCCTGTCCGGAACCGGCGGCGGCGAGATCACTGCGCGCCTGGTATCGCCTTCGCCGCTGGCCGACCCGGTTATCCAGAGCCCGACGTATTTCTACCAGGCGCCGCGTGCAGGCTTGCGCACCGGCATGCGCATCGATGCCTTGCTGCCTGCCGGCCCATCTCTCGAAGGCGTAGCAATCCCGAACTCGGCCGTGGTCTGGTACGCCAACCGGCCGTGGGTCTATGTGCAGAGCGACGATACGCATTTTGTGCGGCGCGAAATTGCCGTCGATACGCCCGCACCCGGCGGCTGGTTTGTTGCGCACGGGTGGCACGGTGGCGAACGCGTGGCGGTCAAGGGCGCAGCCCTGCTGTTCTCGCAGGAATTCCAGCCGAAACCGCAAGCGGGCGCCCCGAACAGTGGTGACGACGATGATGATTAACGCACGAACACATCCGATGGATTCGCTCGCATGCTGACTTCCATCGTTGGCTTTGCCATCCGTTTTCGCGGCGTCGTCATCGCCCTGGCAATGCTGTTGGCAGGGTATGGCCTGTTCGCCCTCAGCCATGCGCGGCTGGATGTGTTTCCGGAATTCGCGCCGCCCCAGGTGCAGGTGCAGACCGAAGCGCCGGGCCTGTCGCCCGAGCAGGTGGAAGTGCTGGTCACCCAGCCGCTGGAGAACCGGCTGGCGGGCCTGACCGGCCTCAAGACCCTGCGCTCCAAGTCGTTTCAGGGACTGTCCATGATCACCCTGACTTTTACGGCGAACACGGATATTTACCGCGCCCGGCAGGTCGTGGCGGAGCAAATGGGCGGCACTGCCGGCACGCTTCCCCAAGGCATAAAGGCGCCGGCCTTGCTGCCGCTTGCCTCCTCCACCAGCGTGGTGTTGAGCCTCGGTTTGACCTCGAAGTCGCGCTCGCTGATGGAACTGCGCACCCTCGCCGACTGGAGCGTCAAACCGCAACTGCTGTCCGTGGGCGGGGTGGCTGGCATTTCCGTGTTTGGCGGCGAGGCGAAGCAGTTGCAGATCCAGATCGCCCCCGACAGACTGGTGCGTTACGGCCTGGCTATCCAGGATGTGGTCAATGCGGCAAAACGGGCAACCGCGGTGCGCGGCGCCGGCCTCATCGAAAACAACAACCAGCGCATCGTGCTGGAAACCACCGGGCAGCCCGTTTCCGCCGCAGCGCTGGGTGCGGTGGTGCTGCGCAATCAGGGCGGCGCCACGCTGCGCCTGGCTGACGTGGCACAGGTCATGGTGGCACCCGCCCCCGCAGTGGGCGCGGCCTCGATTCAGGGTCAGCCAGGGGTCATGCTGGTGGTCGAGGAGCAGTACGGCGCGAATACCCTGGCCGTGACCCGGGCGCTGGAACAACGCCTCGCGCAGCTCAAGCCGGCCCTCGCTGCCGAAGGCGTGACCCTGCACCCCGACCTGTTCCGCCCGGCCAACTTCATCGAAACCGCGATCAGCCACCTGCGCACTGCGCTGCTGATCGGCGCCGCGCTGGTGCTGGTCGTGCTGTTCCTGTTCATGTTCAACGTGCGCGCTGCAGTCATTTCGGCCACCGCGATTCCGCTGGCGTTGCTGACTGCGGTGATCGTGCTGAATCACTTCGGCATCGGCCTCAATACCATGACGCTGGGCGGACTCGCCATCGCCATCGGCGAGGTGGTGGACGACGCCATTGTCGATGTGGAGAACATTTTCCGGCGCCTGCGCGAAAACCGGCTGCTGGCCGTTCCGCTGGGGGCAGCGCAGGTGGTGCTGAATGCCTCGCTCGAGGTGCGCGGTGCGGTGGTCTACGCCACCTTCATCGTGGTGCTGGTGTTCGTGCCGGTATTGACGCTGTCCGGCGTCGCCGGCCGCCTGTTCGGCCCGCTGGCGCTCGCCTATATCGCGGCCATCATGGCCTCGCTGGTGGTGGCGCTGACGCTTACCCCGGCGCTGGCCTACGCGCTGCTGGCGGGCCGTGCAGCCGAGGCCGAGGAACCGCCGCTGGGCAAATGGCTCAAGGCGCGCTACACGCGGCTGCTTGCCGATATCGATCAGCGCGCAGGCGCAGCGATTCTGGTCGTGGTGTTGCTGTGCGGCGCCGCATTGGCCGTGCTGCCGTTCATGCAAGGCAGCTTCCTGCCCACGCTGCGCGAGGGTCATTTCATCGTCCACATGAAAATGGCGCCGGGCACGTCGCTGGCCCAGTCACTCGCGCTGGGACAGCGCGTCAGCGGAGCACTCAGCCGGATTCCGGGGATACGTTCGGTGGCCCAGCGCGCGGGACGCGCCACCCAGGTGTCGGATCCGGCGGGCGCCTTTGCGAGCGAATTCGAGGTGGACCTGACCCCGCTCTCAGGCGCCGGGCAGCAGCGCGTGTTGAATGACATCCGCAGCGCCCTTGCCCCCTTCGTGGGGTCGAGCTTCTCGGTCAACACCTTCCTCACCGAGCGCATCCATGAAACGATTTCGGGTTATACCGCGCCGCTGGTGGTAAATGTCTATGGCAATGACCTCGACGTACTCGACCGCAAGGCTGAGGAAATCGCCGCTGCGATTCGCGGCGTTGCGGGTGCCGGCGCAGTGCAGGTGCAAGCGCCTGCAGGCAGCCCGCAACTGGTCATCCACCTGCGCAACAGCGCCCTGTCGCGGCTCGGCATCGCCCCGGTAGACGCCCTGAGCGCGGTCGAAACCGCCTACGCCGGCACGCTGGTAGGCGAGGTGTACGAGGGTAACCGCGTATTCGACGTGGCGGTGGTGCTGGCGCAGCGCCTGCGGCAAAACCCGGCGCAGGTGGGCGCGCTGCCGTTGAAGGCGCCGGACGGCCGCATGGTGCAACTCCGGGACGTGGCAGACATTGCCCAGACCGACGGGCGCTATCTGATCCTGCACGACGACGCGCAACGCCTGCAGGTGGTGACAGCAGAGGTAAAAGGTCGCGCGCTGTCGAGTTTCGTCACAGCGGTAAAAAAACAGATCACGGCCCAGGTCACCCTGCCGCGCGGCACTTACCTTGTCTATGCCGGCGATGCGCCGGAGCAGGCGCGCGCGCAACAGGATCTGCTGCTGCATTCGGCACTGGCTGCGGCGGGGGTGGCGCTGCTCTTGTACATGGCGCTGGGCGGCGTGCGCTCGACCATCCTGGTGTTCGCCAACCTGCCCTTCGCGCTGGCCGGCGGCGTGGTGATGGTGCTCGTTACCGGCGGCGTGCTGTCGATCGGTTCGCTGGTGGGTTTCGTCACCCTGTTCGGCATTACCCTGCGCAACGCCATCATGCTGATCTCCCATTACCGCCATATCGTCGAGGCGGAAGGCGTGGCGTGGGGCAAGGATGTCGCGATACGCGGCGCTGGGGAACGCCTGTCGCCGATCCTGATGACGGCGCTGGTCACCGCGCTGGGACTGCTGCCGCTGGCACTGACCAGCGGCGCGCCCGGCAACGAGATCGAAGGCCCGATGGCCGCCGTCATCCTGGGCGGCCTGATCACTTCCACGCTGCTCAACCTGCTGATCCTGCCGACCCTGGCGCTGCGCTATGGGCGGTTTGAGCGGCGCGACCTGGAGAGCGCCACATGAAACCCGACGGTGACAGGAGACAGCCATGACACGGCATGACACAGCACACGACATCGTGATTGTGGGCGGTGGCGCGGGCGGGCTGGAGCTCGCCACACGTCTCGGCAACAAACTGGGACGTGGCATCCGCGTCAAGGTCACCCTGATCGACGCCTCGGCTTCGCACCTATGGAAACCGCTGTTGCACGAAGTGGCCGCAGGCAGTCTGGATTCCTATGCGGAACGGCTGGAGTATCTGGCACAGGCGCACTGGCATCATTTCCGCTTTTGTTTCGGACGCATGGACGGCCTGGATCGCGCCCGGCAACGGGTATGGATTGCACCTGCTACGGATCAAAACGGACACGAAATCATGCCGCGCCGCAGCCTTCATTACGACACGCTGGTGATTGCGGTGGGTTCGGTCGGCAATGATTTTGGCATACCCGGCGTGGCCGAACATTGCATCATGCTCGATACGCCGGAACAGGCGCGTCAATTCCATCGCCGTCATATCGACGCCTGTCTGCACGCGCAAACCCAAGCCGGACCGGTCGAACCGGGACAGATCACGGTCGGCATCGTCGGCACCGGTGCCACCGGGGTGGAACTGGCCGCCGAATTGCACGATACGACTCGCGAGCTGTCGTCCTACGGACTCGAACATATCGACCCCGACAAAAGCTTGCGGCTGGTGCTCGTGGGGTCGGCCGAACACGTCCTGCCCGGATTGCCGGTGCGTCTGTCCGATGCGGTCGCCGCTCAATTGCACAGCATGGGTATCGAGATGCATAACGGCGAACACGTGGTTGAAGTGCGCCCGGACGGCATGCTCACGCATACCGGTAAATTTATCCGCGCCAGCATGATGGTGTGGGCGGCAGGTATCAAGGCACCCGATGTTCTGACGACACTGGGCTTGCCCACCAACCACGCCCAGCAATTGATCGTGCACCAGACATTGCAGACCGCTGACGACGCGATTTTCGCGTTTGGCGATTGCGCCGCGTGCCCGCTGCCCGGCGGCAAGGGCATCGTCCCTGCACGCGCGCAGGCTGCGCATCAGCAGGCCAGCCTGTTGGTGAAATCGATACGCTGTCGGCTCAATCACAAACCGTTGCCGCAGTATGTGTATCGCGATTACGGCTCGCTGGTCGCGCTCGGGCAACACAGCACAGTAGGCAATTTGATGGACAGGTGGTCCGGCAATGGCCTGCGGGTGGAAGGGCTGTGGGCGCGGCTGATGTATCGGTCGCTGCACACGCTGCATCTGCTTGCCCTGAACGGCTACGTCAAGACTGCGCTGCTGCTTCTCGCCAATCTCATCAATACGCCCAACAAGGTCACCATCAAGCTTCACTGAATCTAACAACGGCGATTTATCCACGAAAAACACAAAAAGCACGAAATATTCAAAGCGATAACAAGCTGTAGATCATCACCCAAAGGGTGAATGACTTACTCAATGTCATACATTGATTTGTTTCGTGTCTTTCGTGTCTTTCGTGTCTTTCGTGTCTTTCGTGTCTTTCGTGTCTTTCGTGGACCAACTGCTTTTTCCAGGTTGAACGTCTCTTCATCCCGCGTGGGCGTGTCGCACCTGCCTCTGCGACGCTGGTTGAGATGCCCCAACGACCAGTTTGCTCCGGGGCATATACCCCGAAGTTTCCAGCACTAACCAAACCCGGTCACAAAAATTCAAGGTCTTACTGGGCTGGCACAGTCGATGCACAGGGAAGATCGGCGAGGTCTTGTCCTCAGCAATCAACCCTGACCGGATAAACCTGAATCTGCCGCGCCGTGTTCAAGCTGGCAGCTCCCATTCAAATGCGGATACGAGGTATTTTGTGCCAGGAAAAAAGCACCTCAAGCTACTCGGTTACTGCTCGCTCATCCCATTGCTGTTTCTGGGCGGCTGCAGCGTATCCGGTTTCCCGCTGCTCGATCCGCAGGGACCGATCGGTCACAGCGAACTCGATCTGATCGTAACCGCCTTTCTCATCATGCTGATCCCGGTTCTGCCGGTGATAGGCATGACGTTCTGGTTTGCCTGGCGTTACCGCGCCACGCGCCGGGAAACAGCGCCCACGCCCGGCTGGTCCGAGCATAAAATCGAGGTGGTGGTGTGGACGGTGCCGGCCGTCATCGTGATTGCGCTGGGCGTGCTGACCTGGGTCACCACGCACCGGCTCGACCCCTACAAACCCATCGCTTCACCCGCAAAACCGATACAGATCGAGGCGATTGCGTTGAACTGGAAATGGCTGTTCATTTACCCGGAAGAGCATATCGCAACGGTCAACCAGCTGGTCATTCCCGTCAACGTACCGGTGAGTTTCCGGCTCACCTCCGATACGGTCATGGCTTCGCTGTTCATCCCGCGCCTGGGCAGCCAGGTCTACGCGATGGCGGGCATGCAAACGCGTCTGCATCTGCTGGCAAGCCATCCGGGCAGCTACCGCGGCATGAACTCGCAATTCAGCGGTGCCGGTTTTCCGGGAATGCACTTCAGGGTCATCGCAAGTTCACAGGGCGGCTACCAGGCCTGGCTCAAACAGGTCAGACAAACCGGTAGCGCACTGAACCTGGCACGCTTCAAGCAATTGGCGCAACCCGGCGCCCATTCGCCGGTGAGTTATTTCGCATCGGTCCAGCCACCTGATTTATTCGATCAGGTTATGCGCACATTCAAGCCGATGCAGCCAGGCGCGATGGCGCCCATGCAGCCGGCGTCAAGCCACTAGGAGGCATCAGGCATGTTCGGAAAACTGTCACTGTCAGCGATTCCCTTTCATGTACCCATCATCATGGGATCGGTCGGCGTGGTATTGCTGAGCGCGGCGCTGATCCTGGCGCTCATTACCTACTACGGCAAGTGGCACTATCTGTGGCATGAATGGCTGACCAGCGTCGATCATAAAAGAATCGGCGTCATGTACATCATTCTGGCGCTCGTCATGCTGCTGCGCGGCTTCTCTGACGCCATCCTGATGCGCTCGCAGCAGGCCGTGGCACTGGGCGCCGACCACGGCTTCCTGCCGCCCGGGCACTACGACCAGATTTTCAGCGCACACGGCACCATCATGATTTTTTTCATGGCCATGCCGTTCCTGGTCGGGCTGATGAATGTGGTCGTGCCGTTGCAGATCGGCGCGCGCGACGTCGCCTTCCCGTTCATGAATGCGGTCAGCCTGTGGCTCACCGTATTCAGCGCCGGGCTGGTCATGGTCTCGCTCGGCGTGGGCAATTTCTCCCACGCCGGATGGACCGGCTACCCGCCTCTCAGCGGTCTGCATTACAGTCCGGGCACCGGTGTCGATTACTGGATATGGGGCATCCAGTTGAGCGGACTGGGGTCATTGATGACGGGCATCAATTTCCTGGTGACCATCCTCAGGCTGCGCGCGCCCGGCATGACGCTGATGCGCATGCCGATCTTCACCTGGACCGCATTGTGCACCAACGTGCTGATGATTCTTGCCTTCCCGGTGTTGACCGTGACGCTCGCGTTGCTGGCGCTGGATCGTTACCTGGGCATGCATTTTTTCACCAACGCCCTCGGCGGCAACATGATGATGTACCTCAATCTGTTCTGGATCTGGGGGCATCCGGAAGTTTACATTCTGGTGCTGCCCGCGTTCGGCGTGTTCTCCGAAGTGGTGGCCACACTGTGCGGCAAGCGCCTGTTCGGCTATACCTCGATGATCTGGGCCACGATTGCCATTACCGTGCTGTCCTTCACGGTGTGGCTGCACCATTTTTTCACCATGGGGTCGAGCGCAGACGTGAATGCCTTCTTCGGCATCATGACCATGATTATCGCGGTGCCCACCGGGGTCAAGGTATTCAACTGGCTGTTCACCATGTATCAGGGGCGGGTGCGTTTCGACACGCCGATGCTGTGGACGCTGGCCTTCATGGTGACGTTCGTGCTGGGCGGCATGACCGGCGTGATGCTGGCGATTCCGGGTGCCGATTACGTGCTGCATAACACCGAGTTCCTGGTCGCCCACTTTCATAACATGCTGATTCCCGGCGCGCTGTTCGGCTACTTTGCCGGATATGCCTTCTGGTTTCCCAAGGTGTTCGGTTTTGCGCTGAACGAGAAATGGGGCAAGCGTGCATTCTGGATGTGGGTCAGCGGCTTTTACCTCGCCTTCATGCCGCTCTACGTGCTTGGTTTTCTGGGCATGCCGCGTCGTCTGGAGTACTACACCAACCCTGCCTGGCATCCCTGGCTGGAAATTGCCGCCGTGGGCGCTGCCTTCATCCTGATCGGCATCGTGTTTCAGATCATCCAGCTGGGGGTGAGCATCCGGGCGCGCGAAACAACCCGCGACCTGAGCGGCGATTACTGGCAGGACGGGCGCACGCTGGAATGGTCGACCTCCTCACCGCCGCCGCTCTACAACTTTGCGCAAATTCCCGTCGTAGGGAGCCGCGATGCCTTCATGCGCATCAAGGAAAACGGCAGCGCCGCCCAGCGCCCGGTTGAATTTCACGCTATCCATATGCCCAGCAACACGCCCGCAGGCTTCGTCATCGGCGTGCTGGCGTTCATCGCCGGGTTCGGGTTGATCTGGCATATCTGGTGGCTGGCCGCAATCGGTACTCTGGGCATACTGGCCACAATCATTGCCAGGGCATCGCATGACAATACCGGATATTTCATCCCGGCGGAGGCAGTGCAGGCCACCGAGGCACGGCGCACGCGCGCGCCTGGAGAAGCCGGCCGAGCGGGCTTGAACGTATTCAAACTACCGGGTCACGCGGCCCATGTGCAGCAGGGGCAATCATGACAACGACCGCATTGAGCCATGACGCCAGCAGCGTGCATCAGCACGCCGAATCCGTGAACAACGCCGTGTTCGGATTCTGGATCTATATCATGAGCGACTGCATCCTGTTCGCCATCCTGTTCGCGACGTTTGGCGTCATGCAACACAACTACGCCGGCGGGCCCAGCGGCAAGGAACTGTTCGACTTGCCCTACGTGTTCGCAGAGACCCTGCTCCTGCTCACCAGTAGCGTGACCTATGGCCTGGCGGTGCTGGCGATGAACAGGAAAAACAAAAGCCGGGTGCTGGGCTGGCTGTTGCTCACTTTCTTGTTTGGGCTGAGTTTCATCGGCATGGAAGTCAGCGAGTTCCAGCGCATGATCCTCGCAGGCAATGGTCCGGAGCGGAGCGGTTTTCTGTCCGCATTTTTTACCCTGGTCGGCACCCACGGCCTGCACGTCAGCTTCGGCCTGATCGGCATGCTGGTGATGATGGTCCAAGTCATGCGCAAAGGATTAAGTATCCCGGTTCAGTCCAGGCTGATCCGTCTGAGCATGTTCTGGCACTTCCTGGACATCGTGTGGATCGGCGTGTTTACCGTGGTCTACTTGATGGGGGTGATGTAAATGACACATGATTCGATCGATCTTCCCGGCGTCAGCCATGCCCGCTTGCGCACCTATGTCGTGGGTTTTGCGCTGTCCATCGCGCTCACTGCGATCCCGTTCGGGCTGGTGGCATTCGGTCTCGACCGCTTTCCGCACTCCGCCATACTGATCGCCATCACGTTGGCCGCCATTGTCCAGATTGTGGTGCAACTCCACTATTTCCTGCACCTGGATCGCACCTCTGACCAGAGCTGGAACCTGCTCGCCATTGTGTTCACAGTACTCATCATTGCCATCATGCTGCTTGGCACGCTATGGATCATGTTCGATCTCCATGCGCGCATGATGTAAAAGCCGACGACCGCTCTGAGGGCGCAGTGTCTGGCGCAGACCTGGGTCTCAGCGCCGGCTGCGCGACCGTTTCGACATTGCCCAGTAGGCAGCCACAACTATGCCGCATGAACCCGCAGCAGCCACGCTACAATCTGCTTGCCGAAATAATAGACGCTCGCACTCCATGCGCCAACCCACAGGAGCGCACCCAGCGCGTTGTAGGCTGCGAACCGTTCAGCCCATTCCGGCACTGCCCGCAGTGATGCCGTTGAGCTGTCTCTGAAAAATCAGTTAGCCACAGAGCACACAGAGTTCACGGAGGCAGAGGGTTTGCCGGGATAGGCGATTCGTCGCCCAACTCGCAAAAAAAATGGGTTGCCGTAAATATCGACTTCACCCATCAGGTGAACCGGAAAAATATGTGGAAACCGCTTCGTCTCTGTGTCGTCTGTGATCTCTGTGGCTTGAATCGCGAGTTTAGGTTCATTCTTCGGCCTCATCGTCGCTGTAAGCCGTGCCATCCACTTTACCGCTGAACACCAGATACTGATAGCCGTTGTAGAACAGCATGATCGGTATCAGCGGCAGGATGCCGACCAGCATGAACAACTGCGTGCCAGGGGCAGCAGCGGCTGCGTTCCAGGTCAACGTGGGAGTGAGGGCGTAGGGATACAAGCTCGCGACCAGGCCGATGAACGACGCCGCGAACAGCAGCAGCGTGCCCAGAAACGGCCAGTATTCGTGTCGCGTGAGATAGGCCCACATGGTCAGCAGCGCAGCGAACACAGCCACGCTCCCTGCCAGCGCATAAGGCAGCGCCGCGCTACCGGTCCAGCGGGCGGCAATATGGGCGTTGTGCGCTGGCGTCAACGCCAGCACCAGCGCGCCTGTCGCCAACGTACCCAGCAGCAGCCAGAAACCGCGCCGGTAAGCGCGATCCTGCATCTCGCCGGTGGATTTGAGAATCAGCCAGCCTGCCCCCATCAGCGCATAGCCCAGCACCACGCCCAATGCGGTCATCAGGCTGAATGGCGTAAACCAGTGCCAGCCGCTGCCCACATAGTTACCCGCCAGAGTCGGCCAGCCCTGAATCAGCGCGCCCAGCATCAACCCCTGGCTGATGGCCGCACCCAGGCTGCCCACGCCAAAAGTCAGATTCCACAGCCACTTGCGCGCGCTGGCATGGCGAAATTCGAACGCCACGCCGCGCATGATCAGCGCAAATAGCATCACCGTGACCGGGATATACAAGCCCTGCAACAAGGCCGCGTAAACCGGCGGAAACGCCCCGAACAGCACCCCGCCCAACAGCACCAGCCAGGTTTCGTTGGCGTCCCACACGCTGGACAGACTCGCCATCATCAGGCCGCGGCGATCTTCATCGCATGCCACCAGCGACAGGATGCCCACCCCCAGATCAAAGCCGTCCAGCACCACATACAGCAACAGCGACAGCCCGGCCACGCCGATCCAGAATGCCACCAGGAAACTTTGCATGTCCATATAGCGTTCGTCCTTGAATAATCCTGGAAAAGGCAGTGATCCACGAAATGGTTCTCGCAGGGATATTGCCCTTGGGCAATAACTCGCAAAGACACGAAAAGCACGAAATCAACGAAATAAAAAAGTGGTAAATCGTCACCAGAGAGTGAACAGCCCAATCAATGCCGCATTGTTTTATTTCGTGTCTTTTGTGTCTTTCGTGGATAAATCGCCGTTTTCTGAATGGGTTGATCAGACGCGCCTATCTTGCCAGGCGTGCGGCGCGGGTTGCGGCGGCGCCAGCGTCAGGTTCGGGCCATTACGCAACCAGCGCCGGGCAAAAACAAAGAAGGCTATCGCCAGAACGGTGTAGAGCAGCGTGTACCCGGCCATACTGAACATGACGCTGGACGCGGGTAGCTGCGACGCCCCTTCGCTGGTGCGCAGCACACCATAGACCAGCCACGGCTGGCGCCCGACCTCGCGCACGGTCCAGCCCATTTCCACCGCGACATAGCCCAGCGGCACCGCCCACAGCCAGCCTTTGAGCAACCAAGGGTGTGACTGCCAAGCCGACCCCCGCCAGCCGCGGCGCCCTGCTTGCCACAGGCTCAACGCCATCAGCCCGAAGAAATATAAGCCGATCGCCACCATCAAACGGAAGCTGTAAAACAACAGCGGCAATGCCGGCGGGCGATCCTGCGGCGCAATATCGAGCAGGCCTTTCACCTGGCCGTCCCAGGTATGGGTGGCCAGCACACTCAACGCATCGGGTATTTCAATCGCCCAGTCATTGGCGCCTTTCGCTGCGTCGGGCCAGGCGGCAACCGCCCAGGCTGCGCCCTGGCCAACCGGATTGGTGTGCCAGTGGCCTTCGAGTGCCGCGCCCTTGGCCGGTTGATAATTGAATACGGATTGTCCGGAAGCGTCGCCCAGATAAATCTGTAACGGGGCAATGATCACGGCTGCCAATACGGCCATCTTGAAGCTTTTCATGAAAAACGCCGGATTGCGGTTTTTCAGGACATACCAGGCGGACACGCCGCCCACCACGAAGCAACCGGTTTCCAGCGCGGCCACCCACATGTGGCTCACGCCCCACACCATATCCGGGTTGAACATGGCGGCCCAGAAATCGGTGACCACAAAGCGCCCGTTCACCACCGACCCGCCCGCCGGGGTCTGCATCCAGGAGTTCGCCATGACGATCCACAGCGCTGACAGGCTGGCGCCCACCGCCACCATCAGCGTGGCAAAGAAATGCACGGCGCGCGGCACGCGCTGCCAGCCCAGCAGCATGATGCCGAGGAAGCCCGCCTCCAGCATGAACGCCATGGCGCCTTCGAAGCCAAGCACCGCACCGAAAAAATCCCCGGCAAAGCGCGAGAACTCCGCCCAGTTGGTGCCGAATTCAAATTCCAGCGGCAGGCCGGTGACCACCCCCACCCCAAAATTGAGCACAAACAATTTTGCCCAGAAGCGCGCATGCCGGTAGGAGTCAATATCGCCGGTTTTGAGCCACAGCGCTTCGATCACCACCAGAAAAAACGACAACCCGATGGTAAGCACCGGCCACAAAATATGAAACAGCGCGGTCAAGGCAAACTGGGTGCGAGACAAATCGGTAACAAGCGCGACTGACATGCAGATGTTGATTAGCAAATTAGAATGTACTTTATAGTAAGCCGCAGTCCCAATTGCAAACTCCGATTTCAATCTGCAAGCGGGTCGCGTATTGGCCCACTTCCCCCAAACTGTGCGCGGCCGTGCGGCATATCCCCCACTCATCGCCTCAGCTTTCCTGCGTTGTTCCACATAATCAATTGCTTATGATTCTGGCACGTGGCATGCATTGAATCGCTGCAGGAGGTTCACATCATGAACAACCGAACAACGGCATGCGCCCTATTGGCGCCGCCCCTCACCACACAGAAAGGAACGTAATCATGGAAACCATGCAAGCAAACCAGAGCGCCGTCGTCGCCACTTTCGACACCCATCAGCAAGCGGAACAGGGAGTGAAGGAGCTGCAGAAATCCGGCTTCGACATGAACAAGCTGTCCATCATCGGCCGCGGCTACCATAGCGAAGAACATCCGTTGGGCTTTTACACCAGCGGCGATCGCATCAAGACCTGGGGCGGCATTGGCGCCTTCTGGGGCGGGTTGTGGGGGATACTGTTCGGCGCCGCCTTCTTCTGGGTACCCGGTTTTGGCCCCCTGGCCGTGGCTGGTCCCATCGTCGGCATGCTCGCCGGTGGCCTGGAAGGTGCCGCCGTGGCGGGCGGTGTCAGCGCCCTGGTCGCAGCACTGATGAGCCTGGGCCTGCCCAAACGCAGCGCGATCAAATACGAAACCCTGCTCAAGGCCGACAAGTATCTGGTCATCGCCCATGGTAGCGCCGATGAAGTGGATAACGCACGGGATATCCTGCAACGTGCGCATGCGCTGGAGACCGAACGGCTGGCTGCCTGATTGTCACCCGTTCCGACCTGAGCGATATTTTGAGTAGTGTCGATTTGGCATGAACATCGCGAGGGCGGTTAAGTGCCATATTCCACCGTTTAATAATGACGCTTTCCGGCCTTGAGCCGCCTTTAAGGCATAGGTATCACACGCCATCCTGCCGACACGATGGGCAGTGTCATACGCATGCGGAATCACCCGTTTCATTGCGCATCAATCAATTACGATGGCATGATGGGCGCTGCAATTTTATAAAAATCCGGACGCAGGCATCCGGCCATCAACCGTTTTGCATCAACGGAGTTCCAATGACAACAGAACAGGATACTTGCCCCAATTGCAGTCGCTTGCGCCAGCAACTGTCTGAAAAAGACCAGGCGCTGCAGGATTTACGCAGCCAGATCGAAGAATTATCCCGACATGATCCGCTGACCGGTGCGCTCAATCGGCGCAGCCTCATCGAGATACTCGAGACAGAGCTGCAGCGCGCGCTTCGCACCGGTCATCCGTTCTGTTTCGCCATCATGGAGCTCGACCGTTTCAAGGAGACGAAAGACCTGTACGGCCACCCGGCTGGGGATGTCGTGCTGAAGACTGTGGCCGATACGGCGGTGAAACTGCTCCGGACGGTAGACCGTTTTGGACGTCTCGACGGCAGCGAATTCGGGATTGTGTTGCCGGCCACCTGGCTGGATCAGGGCCTGATTGCAATGGATCGGCTGAGCAAAGCCGTGGCCGGGTGCAACTGGGAAAGTGTCGCCGCGGGCCTGACGGTCAGCTTTTCCGCCGGGATCACGACCAATGCGCCCAAGGATACGTCCGAGCTGATGGTCAGGCGCGCCGAAAAGGCGCTCGCCCAGGCAAAACAGGAAGGCAGAAACCGCACCGTACAGATCGAAGAGGCGCTGCCGGATTTTCCACCAATGGATTAAGTTTATGTGCAGGGCAGACACGCGCCATTCTGGTGCTGGGTCTCTATAGCTTGCCCTGCGCATTTCTTATTGTTTTGGTTATTCAGACTGGATCAGATGCGCGCAAGACTGCGTCTAGCAGGCCAGGAAAGCGGCTATCCAAATCTTCGCGTCTTAACGAATTGATATATTGCGTTCCCTCTGCTCTCATCTGAATCACGCCCGTTTCTCTTAGCACCCTAAAATGATGCGACGCGGTAGATTTGGCCACGGACAGGCCGAATGTTCCGCAGGATTGTTCGCCGTGAGCCGCAATACTCTTGACGATGGAAAGGCGTACCGGGTCGCTTAGCGCGTAGAGCACCCCGGATAAGGTCAGGCTTTTTCTTGATGGATGGTTCAATGCTCTCATGCTTGCATTATCGCATGTGCCTGTGTTATTTTTATTGTTCGATTATTATCGAACAATAGGAGAATACGATGCATGCCGATGCGAAAACGGAACAGACGATGGACCAGGCCGCAAAGCATCCGGATCTCAGCCAGGGTATCGGTGGGCTTTACGGTGCAGTAAGCAGTTATCAATGATTTACGAGCACGAGGAGAACATCATGCGTGTGTACGAACTCCGAGACAAAACCGGGCTGGATGCCTTAACCCTCGCCCAGCGCGAGAATCCAACCCCGGGACCCGAGCAAGTGCTGATCCAAATGCGTGCGGCATCGCTTAATTATCGCGACTTGCTGGTGTTGGATGGACTCTATCCAGACATGCAATTGCCCATCGTTCTCTTATCGGACGGCATCGGAAATGTTGTCGCCGTGGGTGCGAATGTCACCCGTGTAAAACCGGGTGACCGTGTGGCGGCTGTCTTCGATCAAAACTGGTTGTCGGGCGAACCGCCGGAGAAAACCCTGAGTTTGGGCGGGCAAATAAACGGAGTACTGGCACAGTATGTTGTATTGCATCAGGATGGCGTGGTGCATGTACCGGCACACCTCGCGGATGAAGAGGCGGCAACCCTACCTTGCGCCGCCGTGACGGCATGGAATGCCCTGATGGCGCAGAGCGAGCTTAAGCCTGGCACGACAGTATTGGTGCAAGGCACGGGGGGTGTTTCGCTGTTCGCGCTGCAGTTCGCCCGCATGGCGGGCGCCCGCGTGATCGTTATATCGGGCAGCGACGAGAAATTAGAACTGGCACATCGTCTGGGCGCTGAATCGGTGATCAATTACAAACAGACCCCCGATTGGGATAAAGAGCTACTCAATCTTACCTGTGGAAAGGGGGTTGATATTGTCATCGAAATCGGGGGTTCCAGCACGTTGTCACGATCCATTAGCGCCGTCCGGAAAGGCGGTCAAATAAACTTGATAGGCGTATCAACCGGCATGACGGCTGAAGTTTTTATACCCTCGATTCTGGTGAAGCAAATCCGGATGCAGGGTATCTATGTCGGAAGTCGTTTGATGTTTGAACAGATGAACAGGGCGATTGAGCTGCACAAGCTAAAGCCCGTGATTGATCGCGTATTTCCCTTCGAGGAAGCGCCCGAAGCGTTCAGGTACATGAAAAAGGGAAGCCATGCCGGCAAAGTCTGCATACGCTTCTGATCATTTGGTGCCCAACAACCGCGTGGAGCCGACGCGGTGTAGCGACGCGCTGCTTTCTGTCACTTTCGTGCCCTGCGGTTCACGGGCGTTTAACCCTTAACCAGAGCATCGAGGAAAAATTGGACCTGAAACTGAGTGGACGCAGCGCCTTGATCACCGGCGCAAGTTCCGGTATCGGCGCCGGTATAGCGAAAGTGCTGGCCAGCGAGGGCATACGGGTCGCCATGACTGCGCGTCACGTTGACCGACTGGAACAGCTTGCGCTCGAAATCGCTGAGAGCGGAGGGGTGCCACCCGTTGTGGTGGTCGGCGACATCACAAATGCGAAAGACGTCACGCGCATTGTTAACGAATCAATCGAATGTATTGGCCAGATAGATATTCTCGTCAATAGTGCCGGCGGCTGGCGGGCATTGCCCTTGGAGGATACCAGCGCAGTGGGGGATGAGGCTTTCGCCCTGAACTTCACCGCTCCTAGGCTGCTGGCCGAGGCTGTGCTCCCGGCAATGCGCGCCCGGCACTGGGGCCGCATCATCAACATTAGTGGCTCGATGGAGCCACGCACCTCGAACGCCGCCACTCCGGCCAAAGCAGCATTGCATCTTTGGGCCAAAGGGCTTTCCTGTGATGTGGCATCCGATGGCGTCACAATTAACAGCATCCCGCCAGGACGAATCAACAGCGAGCAGACCCTCAACAAACTTCACCCAACCGAGGAAGCGCGCCGCCCCTTTATCGCCGGAAATATTCCTGCCGGCTACTTCGGTGATCCGGAGGATATTGGTTATCTGGTGGCTTTTCTAGTCTCACCGCTCGCGCGCTATATTACGGGTGCCGTTATCTCTGTGGACGGCGGCATGCATTTTTTCGCCCACTAATTGCGCGGTGCCAACGCGTAGGGCTTGTCAGATGTGTAATCCATCCAGATGTTTTTAAGCCACCATCCGGCGCAATGCGCTTCGCTTATTGACGCCCTACGACGTTACGGGTTGGAAAACCGAACGCCTGGCTGCCTGGTTTCCACTAGCCCTGACCCGATCAATTATGAAAGGGTATCTGGTTGCCGTTATTGCTTTGAGTCAAATTGTACACAATTCAAGAATTTCGGATTTGTATTGATTTGGCATGAACAAAACGCGGGCTGGTATCGGCGGTGTCGGAATGTAGTATGGTAACATGGGGTATTCAGAATTTTATGCAACGGGTTGATGGTTCATTTTTCCACTTTTGAGTTTTCATACTGATCCCATGGCACTTCAGAAACTTGGTACTCACCTTGTGCTTTAGCCCAGGCATGCACATCTGAAAAATATGCATCGTCGTCATCCGCTAAATTATTTCCATCAGGTGTTGCGATTATTTCCCGGGAAGGTTTAATTGGGAATCGCCAGTAAATTTTTTCAACTACTGTGCCTGTGGTTTTGAAAATATGGGATATCAGGTTACTTTCTAAAATGATGGAGTAACGGAACCGCTTTAATGGTTCAGATTCTATTAAGGTAACGAAGTGATTGTTGCCATCCAGCTTGAAGCAAGTTACCCGTGCCTCTGCTCCGCTATTACTAAAGTATCCTGTTATTAAATCTGTTATCGTATTTACCGCCTTATTTAGCTGTCTTTTCCTGCTGAAGATATACAGAATGTATGAAAACAGGATAAGGACATCAGCCGCAACAATGTATAAAGCCAGGGAGTTCAAACTAATCGTCAATGTAAACACGAAGCTTCCTCATGATTATCAATTTGATTTTTACTGTTTGTCGAAACAAGGCAATGCTTACACCCTAATTAATTCCCTTTAAAACTATACCACCATTAAAATCTATCCAGCTCCCTGCCTGGCTGGCTGTCAGTTAATTGCCACATCCAGGCACCCCGGCCAAAACTTATCCCGCGTCGCTGGCCAGCCGCCACGCCACCGATTCTCCTGCCCTGAGTGGCACCAGCATTGTCTCACCCATGGCTAACGCATCGGGCACCGTCCAGGCTTCGCGTTTCAGGCTGATGCGCTCGCCGTTGCGCGGCAGGCCGTAGAAATCCGCACCGAAGTGGCTGGCGAAGGCTTCCAGTTTGTCCAGCGCGCCCGCCGCTTCAAACACTTCGGCGTAGAGTTCGATGGCGGCATGCGCGGTATAGATGCCGGCGCAGCCGCAGGCGGTTTCTTTTGCGCCCACGGCATGCGGCGCGCTGTCGGTACCGAGAAAGAATTTTGCGTTGCCGCTGGTGGCGGCGGCAACCAGCGCCTGGCGATGCGCTTCGCGCTTCAGCACCGGCAGGCAGAAATAATGCGGACGCATGCCGCCCTGGAACATGGCGTTACGGTTGTATAACAGGTGGTGCACGGTCAGCGTGGCGGCGACGTGCGGCGGGGCGGACTGCACAAATTCGACGCCCTGTCGGGTGGTGAGGTGTTCGAGCACGATTTTCAGCGCGGGAAATTTTTTTCGCAGCGGAATGAGATGGCGCTCGATGAATACGGCCTCGCGATCGAATATGTCCACCGCCGGATCGGTGACCTCGCCATGCAGCAATAGCGGCACGCCGTGTTGCTCCATTGCGGCGAATACCGCATCGCAGTTGGCCAGATCGGTCACGCCCAGATCCGAGTTGGTGGTCGCCCCGGCCGGGTAGTATTTCACCGCGTGCACGAAGCCGCTGGCCCGGGCGCGGGCAATTTCGCCGGGATCGGTGTTGTTGGTGAGATACAGCGTCATCAGCGGCTGGAAAGTCGACCCGGCGGGCAAGGCCGCCAGGATGCGCTCGCGGTAGGCGCGCGCCTCTTCCACGGTGCGCACCGGCGGCTTGAGATTGGGCATGACGATGGCGCGGGCAAAGCGCCGCGTGGTGTCGGGCAACACCGATTGCATGGCGGCGCCGTCGCGCAGGTGCAGGTGCCAGTCGTCAGGGCGGGCGAGCGTAAGTGTGTCCATGTGTGTATTCATTCCTGTCGAAGACATGTTAGCCACAGAGGGCACAGAGTACGCAAAGGAAACTGTCGCTCTGTGGTCTCTGCGGCTTGGGTTTCAGGTTTTCATTCGTGCGAGGCATCACGCATCTGCAAAGCCAGCTCGTAAGCGGCATTTTTCTTCAGGCCGGTGAGTCTGGCGGCCAGTTGCGCCGCCTGTTTCACCGGCAGTTCTTCCAGCAGCACGGCCAGCGTGTCGCGCAGGCGCAGTGCATCTTCATCCACATCGGCCGCGGGTGCACCTTCTACGATCAGCACGAATTCGCCTTTTTGCCGGTTGGGGTCGGCTTCGAGCCAGGCCTGTGCCTCGCCCAGCGGCAGGCTGTGGATGGATTCGAACAGCTTGGTCAGCTCGCGTGCCAGGGTCACGCGGCGTGTGCCACCCAGGGTCTCGGCCAGATCCGCCACACAGTCGAGGATGCGATGCGGGGCTTCGTAGAACACCAGCACGTAGGGCAGGCGAGCGAGCGCAGCCAGGGCATGGCGCCGCGCCGAGGATTTGGCGGGCAGAAATCCGTAAAACAGCCAGTGCGGCGCATCCACACCGGCTGCCGATAGCGCGCACACCACCGCGCTTGCGCCCGGCACCGGCACCACCGTGATCCCCGCTGCGTGCGCCGCCGCCACCAGCCAGGTGCCCGGGTCGCTGATCGCCGGGGTGCCCGCATCCGTCACCAGCGCCACATTCTTCCCGGCCTGCATGTCCGCCAACAGGCGCGCGCCGACCTGCTGCTCGTTATGCTCGTGCAGTGCGACAAAACGCGCCTGGATACCCAGCCGGGAGAGCAGCTGTCCGCTGTGACGCGTGTCTTCCGCGGCCACCAGATCAACCGAGCGCAGCACCTCCAGCGCGCGCTGGGTAATGTCGCCCAGATTCCCGATGGGCGTCGCCACCACATATAATGTCCCGCATGTATGCATGTTCACCGCCGCTAACCAATCCCGCTATTGTCGCCGCCACAGCCAACCGGAGCAAATCCTGATGCCCGCCAGCGGCGCGCAGGCCGAACAGGCTGCCGCGCTGTATCTGACCCAGCGCGGGCTGCAGCTGGTGGAAAGAAACTATCGCTGCCGTTTTGGTGAAATCGATCTGATCATGCGCGCTGGCGCCACGCTGGTATTCGTGGAAGTGCGCAGCCGCCGCTCGCGCACGTTCGGCGGTGCGGCCGCCAGCATCGATGCGCACAAACAGCACAAACTCATCGCCGCCGCGCAGCATTATCTGGCCCAGCTTGGGAAAGCCCCGCCGTGCCGGTTTGACGCACTGCTGTTTGACGGCGGCGAGATCGAATGGATACCCAACGCCTTCGGTGCATAGCGCATGGCGTGTGTCATAATTTAGCCTATGGACTTAATCGCACGCATATCCGAACACTTCGGCGACAGCGCCCGCCTCAAAATGGACGCCATGGATACCCTCGCTGCGCCCATCGCGCTGGCAGTGGAATACATGAGCGAGTGCCTGTTGGCGGATGGCAAAATCCTGTCCTGCGGCAATGGCGGCTCGGCAGCGGACGCGCAGCACTTTTCTTCGGAGCTGGTCAACCGCTTCGAGATCGAGCGTCCCGGCCTGTCCGGGATTGCGCTGTCCACCGACACTTCGATACTGACCTCGATCGCCAACGACTACGATTTCAGCCAGGTTTTCTCCAAACAGGTTGCCGCGCTGGGTCGCGCCGGCGACGTATTGCTGGCGATTTCCACCAGCGGCAATTCGCGCAATGTGATTGAGGCGATTCGCGCCGCTCACGCCCGCGACATGCGCGTGGTGGCGCTTACCGGCAATGGCGGCGGGCAGATAGACGAACTTCTGCGCGACGACGACGTCCACATCTGCGTACCTGCGACTTCCACGGCACGTATCCAGGAAGTCCATCTGCTCACCATCCACTGCCTGTGCGATGGGATTGATTGTCTCATTTTAGGAGTCGAATAATGCGCACCACCTTGATTGTCGCCGCACTCGGTCTGGCACTATTGCAATTGCAGGGCTGCGTCCCGCTGGTCGCAACCGGCGTCGGCGCAGGCGCGCTGATGGCGGCCGACCGCCGCAGCTCGGGCACCTACATCGAAGATCAGGAAATCGAACTGCGCGCGGGCAGCCGCATCGGTGAAGCCTATCCGAAAGACACGCATGTCAATGTCACCAGCTTCAATCGCGACGTATTGATCACCGGCGAAGTGCCGACTGCCGAGGCTCAGCAGAAAGTCGCCGATATCGTCCAGGGCGTGGGCAATGTGCGCAAGGTATACAACGAAACCGTGGTGGGGCCGGTGTCCCTGCTCTCCTCGCGCAGCAACGACGCTTACATCACCACCAAGGTCAAAGCCAACTATCTCGACGCCAAGCGCTTCCAGGTCAACTACGTCAAAGTGGTCACTGAAAACGGCGTGGTGTATCTGATGGGCCTGGTCACCGCGCAAGAAGCCGACGACGCCGCGCAGCTCGCCAGCACCACCAGCGGTGTGCGCAAAGTGGTCAAGCTGTTCCAGCTCGTTCAATAATCGCGTTGAAATCCGTTTACCCGTTGCCTGATTTCGAGGCCAGGATTGCCACGCCGCAAACGCTGCCGGCCCTGCTCGCGCGTCTGCCGCGCCCGCTGGTGTTCACCAACGGCTGCTTCGATATCCTGCACCGCGGGCACGTCACCTATCTGGCGCAAGCCAGCGCACTCGGCGCGGCGCTGATCGTCGGGGTCAATTCGGATGATTCGGTGCGGCGCCAGAACAAGGGCGCGGACCGTCCCATCAACCCGCTGGCCGAGCGCATGGCCGTGCTTGCCGCGCTGGCCAGCGTGGACGCCGTGACAAGCTTTGACAGCGACACCCCGCTCGACCTCATACTAGCGATTCGCCCCGACATACTGGTCAAGGGCGGCGACTGGCCGGTGCAGGCGATTGTCGGCGGCCGCGAAGTGCTGGGCTGGGGCGGGCAGGTGCATTCCATTCCGTTTTTGCATACCACCTCGACCACGGCGACACTGAGCCGCATCCGGGAGACCTCTTGAAATACCGCGACCTGCGCGACTTCATCGCGCAACTGGAAAAAATCGGCGAACTGAAGCGCATCGGCGCCGCAGTGAGCCCCAGGCTCGAGATCACCGAAATCTGCGATCGGGTGCTGAAGGCGGGCGGCCCGGCGATCCTGTTCGAGAACCCGAAGGGCCACAGCATGCCGGTGCTGGCCAATCTGTTCGGCACGCCGCGCCGGGTGGCGCTGGGCATGGGCGAGGACTCGGTCGAGGCGCTGCGCGAAGTCGGCAAGCTGCTGGCTTTCCTGAAAGAACCCGAGCCGCCCAAAGGCCTGAAAGACGCCTGGGACAAGCTGCCGGTATTCAAACAGGTGCTCAACATGGCGCCCAAGGAAGTGGGCAGCGCAGCGTGTCAGGACATCGTCTGGGAGGGCCGCGACGTCGACCTGTCGCGCCTGCCCATCCAGACCTGCTGGCCGGGCGACGCCGGGCCGCTCATCACCTGGGGGCTGACCGTCACCCGCGGCCCGCACAAGAAACGCCAGAACCTGGGCATCTACCGCCAGCAGGTCATCGCGCCCAACAAGGTCATCATGCGCTGGCTGGCGCATCGCGGCGGCGCGCTGGATTTCCGCGAATTCCAGCTGGCGCATCCGGGCAAACCGTTTCCCGTGGCGGTGGCGCTGGGCGCCGACCCGGCCACCATCCTCGGCGCGGTAACGCCGGTGCCGGATTCGCTGTCCGAGTACCAGTTCGCCGGGCTGCTGCGTGGCGCCAAGACCGAAGTGGTGAAGTGCCTCGGCAGCGATTTGCAGGTGCCCGCCAGTGCCGAGATCGTGCTGGAAGGCGTCATCCATCCCGGCGAGATGGCGCCGGAAGGTCCGTTCGGCGACCACACCGGCTACTACAACGAGGTGGACAGCTTCCCGGTGTTCACCATCGAGCGCATCACCATGCGCCGCGACCCGATTTACCACAGCACTTACACCGGCAAGCCGCCCGACGAACCCGCGGTGCTGGGCGTGGCGCTCAACGAAATATTCGTGCCGCTGCTGCAAAAACAGTTCAGCGAGATCGTCGATTTCTACCTGCCGCCGGAAGGCTGCTCCTACCGCCTGGCGGTGGTCAGCATCAGAAAAAGCTACCCCGGCCACGCCAAGCGCGTGATGTTCGGCGTATGGAGTTTCCTGCGCCAGTTCATGTACACCAAGTTCATCGTGGTCGTGGACGACGACATCAACATCCGCGACTGGAAAGAAGTGATCTGGGCGATCACCACGCGCATGGACCCGGTGCGCGATACGCTGCTGGTGGAAAACACGCCGATCGATTACCTCGATTTCGCCAGCCCGGTGTCCGGCCTGGGCGGCAAGATGGGCATGGACGCCACCAACAAGTGGCCGGGCGAAACCACGCGCGAATGGGGCACGCCGATTGTCATGGACGCCGACGTGAAACAGCGCGTGGATGCGATGTGGCAGGATCTGGGTCTGTGATGGAAAAACCCGCAGGCCGGCGTACCTGTCTTTACTCCACCCAACAACTCGACGCCATCATCGGCGACATGGCGCGCCAGGCGGCAGGACTGTTGACCGGGCGCACCCGCATCACGCTGGTCGGCATCCTGCGCCGCGGTGCGCCACTGGCGGACATGCTGCACGCGCGGCTGGTATCCGACTATCACCTCACCGGCATCACCCGGCTGGACTTGCGCATCAAGCGCTACGCCGACGACCTCACCCTTCTCTACCCGGAAACCCGCCTCACGGAAGACCCCGAACACGCGGCGCTTGATCTCACCGGCCACACCGTGCTGACCGTGGATGACGTGATGTATCGCGGCCATTCCCTGCTGCGCGCGGTGGAATACCTGGCCGGCAAGCAGCCTGCGGAAATCCGCACCGTGGTGCTGGTGGATCGCGGTGCAGCGAAACTGCCGGTGCGTACCGACATCGTCGGCATGCGTCTGGATGTGGCGCCTTCCGACATCATCGAATGCAACGTGCCGCCTTACGAGGAACACTTCCGCATTGACCTGATGCAGCCGCAGGCGCGCGCCGATTAAGACAGGGCGGGCATGATGCCCTGGCTTCGGTGATGCCCATGCTCTTATGCCTGACATAACATATTTATAATACGCAGACACGACACTGCGTTTATCATGGCCAATCCTTACTCCACCATTGCATAACAATTACCCATAAAGGAGTTCAACACATGAAACGATTCCTGCTTACAGCAATCATGGCTTTTGCGGCCGCCCCGGCGCTCGCTACGGACGTCTCGATCAGCGTCGGCCAGCCCGGTTTTTATGGCCATATCGACATCGGCAATGCCTATCCGCAACCCCGGCTCATTTACCGGCAGCCAGTCATCGTTGAACGCGCACCTGCCTATGCGCCCGAGCGTCCCATCTATTTGCATGTTCCCCCCGGACAAGCCAGGCACTGGCGCAAACACTGCGCTGAATACAATGCTTGCGGCCGGCCGGTCTATTTCGTGCAGGACAGTTGGTACAACAACGTCTATGCACCGCGCTACCGCGAGGATCATGGCGACCGGGGTCGGGAACGCGGTTATGAAAATCGTGGCAACCACGGCCATGACGACGAGCGCGGTCGCGGTCATGGAAGAGATCATGGTCATGGCAATGGACATGAACGCGGGCACGACGACTAGGCAGCGAAGCAGGGCGCAATAACCAGCGGGCATTGCGCCGAATGTCTCACCCCGCGATGCTGCCGACATGCCTGATTATCGTCGCGCCTGGCATCCGGGCGGCACCTATTTTTTCACCGTCAATCTGCTGCAACGGCACGGTAATGACTTGCTGACACGTCATGTGGATGTGCTGCGCGAAGTGGATTGGGAGCACCTGATTCGGGACGAGGTGGACTTTCGCGCACACATGGATTATGTGCATATCAATCCGCTGAAACATGGTCCGGTCAAACGCGTGACGGATTGGCCTTATTCGACGTTTCACCGGTTGGTGGAGAAAAGCGTTTACCCGCGAGATTGGGCGGGTGGGGATGAGGATGGCGTGGGTTATGTTGATTGACTCATGCGGCGCAATGCCCTTCGGTTATTGCGCCCTACAAGCTGACTTACAGCCAGGACAGTGATTTGACTGCGCGCCAGCAGCTTCAGGCGGCCTGATCAGTGCCCGCCGTACACCCACGCCAGCAATGCATCCTGCGCTGCGCCGCCTGCCGCCGCATTCGGGTCGTTGATAAAAAATACCACCACGAAACGTCGCCCGGCCTGGTCGAACACATAACCGGCGATGGTTTTGACGCCTTCCAGCGTGCCGGTCTTGATGTGCGCATGGCCTGCCAGCGGGGTGTCCTTGCCGCGCGATTTCATGGTGCCGTCGACGGCGGCAATGGGCAGCGCGGATTCAAGCTCGGAAAACACCGGACTGCTGTACGCAGCAAGTAATAATTGCGCCATGCTGTGCGGACTGATGCGCTCGATGCGGGACAGGCCGGATCCGTTTTCCAGTACCAGTTCGGGAAAATGCAGGCCCTTGCCGGCCAGCCAGTCGCGCACCGCGTCGGCCGATTTTTGCGTGTTGCCTGGGGCGCCGCCGAGTACCGCGCCCAGGCTCAGAAACAGACTGCGCGCCATGACATTGTTGCTGAACTTGTTGATGCCGCGCACCACCTCGGCCAGCGGCGGCGACTCGAACGCCATCAGGCGCTGCGCGCCGGCAGGCACCTCGCCCACACGCCAGTTGCCGGTAAAGCGCCCTCCCGATTCCTGCCACAGCGTGCGAAATGCATCGGCCGCCGATGCGCTGGCGTCGCCCAGATTGAATGCCGTGTTTTTCTCGCCGCACGCCGCTGCGTAGCTGCCGTTCAACACCAGACGACTATTGCCGTTGTCGGGCAACCATTCGATATCGATACGGTCGCGCCACTCGCCGCACGCTGCATCGTCGAGCTTCAGATTATTGACCAGATGCATGCCAGGCGGCAGCGGATCGGCGTAGACTGCCACGCCGCCTGGCAGCGGCGTGAGGCGCAGCAGGGTGCTGTTGAAATTCACCATCAAAGCGGCGGGTATGGCGTTGTAGGCACGGCGCGGCTCACCGTCGAAGCGCGCCGGGTCGGCGTCGGGCAGGCTGAAATAACTCTGATCCAGCACCAGGTCGCCGCGAATCTCGCGCACGCCGCGGCTACGCAACTCACGCAGCAGCAGCCAGAGCCGCTCCAGAGTCAGTTGCGGGTCACCATAACCCTTGATGTAGAGGTTGCCGGTGAGCACCCCATCGGCCAGACTGCCATCGGTATACACCTCGGTTTTCCAGATATAGGCGGGGCCCAGCAGTTCCAGCGCGGCATAGCTGGTGACCAGCTTCATGGTCGATGCGGGGTTGAATGACAGTGCGTCGCCATGCGCCAGCAGCGGTGCCGGCTTGCCCGCCTCCCACACCACCACGCCGACATGGCTGACCGGAATATTCGCCTGGCGCAGCGCAGCCTGCACCGCTTGCGGCAGGGCGTCATTGCCCGCCCACGCCGTGGTCCACGCCAGCAATAAAATCAGCAACTGGAGCCGCAGAACGATCGCGCGCATGAGCCTACGGGGCGTGCCTGGCGGCATCCCTGTGCAGCGCAGCGATAGCACGGTCATTCACCTGCATTACAACGACACAGGCCGGGTTCTGGCGCATGCGCCACCGGCCACCGGCGCAGATTGCCCAGCACCAGCGCGCTCATGACGATCAGCGCGCCGGCCAATTCTGCGGCACTCAGGCGGTGGCCCTGCAACCAGCCGATGATCAGTGCCGTGACCGGCACAAAATTGATAAACAGCACGCCGCCCGCGCCCAGCGTCTTGATGCCCATGTTCCACGCCAGCACTGCAACCACTCCGGCGAGCATGATCATGTAAATGAGTTCGCCGGTGAGTCCGGCCAGCGTAGCCGATGAGGGTGCATGTGCCATACCCGCCAGCGTGGCCAGCAGGGTGACGAGCGCAATGCCGGGCACGGCCAGCAGGCAGCTCAGCGCGGTGTAGCGCAGCGGCGACCAGCCCGGGAAATCCTGCGCGCCCAGCGTGTAGATCACCCAGCACAATGCACCGGCCAGAATCAGCAAATCCGCCACCGCTTCACCGCCCTGCAGCAGCGCGCTCAGGTGCCCTTTGGTAATCACCAGCGCGACACCGCCCAAAGCCAGCACGATGGCCGCCATGTTCAATGGCGTGGGCCGTACCCCGCGCCATAGCGCATTCATCAGCACGCCCAATAGCGGCATCAGCGCCATGATGATGGCGCCGTGCTCCGGCTGCGAACGCGACAACCCCAAAAACGCCAGGATGCTGAATCCGGCAAAACCCGCCGTGCCATAACCCCATAGTGCCAGGGTGCGCGACTCGAAACGCAGCACGGCGCGCCCCTCGATTGCCGTCAGCAAAGCCACAAACAACAGCGCGCCGCTGCCATAGCGAATCAGCGTGAGCCAGAAAGCATCCAGCGTCACCAGCGCCGACTTGGCCACCGGAAACATCCCGCCCCACAGCACGGCAGCCAGCAACAAAGCCAGCATGCCCGCGTAACGTCCGGGGTTGCGCGCCCGGGTCACGGGCTCGCCTTGTCGATCCGGATTGGCAGCAGGAGCGGCGCCATTATTGATCCCACATCACGTCGGATTTGGCCGCTGCAGCCGCCTCCAGCAACTTGATCAGCGGCAGGGCGCGGTGCGACAGACTCACCGGTTGCTCAGCGGCGTCGTCGCCCGCCGCAGCGCCGGATTCCGGTACTGCCGTGGCAACGCCCGCACGCAGCCGCTGCAGCGCGGCGGGCACATCGGCAGCCAAGATCGCCCCCGGCACCGCGGCGCTGTGCCCCATCAGTTTGAGCAGGCTGAGTGCGACATCGCCGAACATGGTGATATCGGCATAGGCGTCGGTACGAAAGGTGATGAGCATGACGATGTCCTTGAAGTCGGATGGGCTGGAAGCAGACCCATTATATCCCTGGGCTCACTGGCAAACCGGAGCATGAAACCTGCGCTCGCAGCTTGACGATTTCCCAGGCCTTGAGTTTCTGCGTCCAGGACAAGGCAGCATGGGCAGGGCTGGTGGACGGCAGGCGCTGATATTGCAGCGGGATGGCCGGGCTGCCGAGGCTAGTAAGCACATGCTTGCGGTAACAGGCTTCAGCCTTGGCGCCATTGAAAAATACATGGGCAATATCCGGGTGCGTCCGGTGGAACGATGCGAAATCATTGGCAATGATGGATGCATCGTCGATATCGGAATCCAGGCTGCCCTCCCGCGTGCACGATTCAAGGACGTCCCATAGCGCGATGCCATTGGACTTCAGCACCTGCATCCTGGCCGGGTACGGCAAATCCGCACGGGCACCGAACAGTTCGCCCAATATGTGCCAGAACGCGTTGCGCGGGTGGGCATAGTATTGCTGCGCCTGCAATGAAAGCTTTCCGGGCATGCTGCCCAGGATCAGTACGCGCGCCTGCGCATCCGCAATCGGGGGAAAACTATGGACGTGGGACATGGCAACGCGGCTGGACAATTGCATATAGAGTGCAGCGTTCGCGGATTGTTCAAAATAGCCTGGATTTCATGGTTCGCAATGAACATCAGCCAGTGAGCTTGCACCCTGAATTGGCGAGCGGCACACCGTGCAATGATGCAAACACCGCTCGCCTTCCAGGCAATCAATCGAGGGAGTTACTCTGTCACCGCGATATTACGCAGCCCGACGCGGACAACCGCAATGGCATTGTCCATTTTGCGGAATCTCCAGAGACCGAATATGCCGGTCAAGACCCCGACCGGGAGGCAGAAAAATCCCACGGCAGTAAACCATCCCTGGTGCGAGAAATGGATAATCGATACGCCGGCAATGAGCAGCGCGACACTTGAGCGCAGGTACGACAGGAAGGTTCGTTCATTCGCCAGCAGCGTACGATCGATCGCCAATTGATCCCGCAGAATCAGTTCTGCTGCATTAAACCGTGAATAATGACTTTGTTCCATGCTGCCCGGATCTCCTTGAAGAACGTTTGAAATGAAGCGCTCTCCGACAACCGGTGTTTCGTACCGGTTGTCGGAGAGCGAGGTTGAATGTGCTGTCAGGCGCCATGGGCAGCCATTATAAACGCACTGGCCAGCGGATGGGGCTTAGCGGGGTGAGTGTGTCCGGGGCAGAACGTGGAATCTTGTGTTCAGATAGATATCGACCCCTCGATTCATGCTCAAAACCAGAACGACGTATCCTTCAGCAGAAATTCAACATAGGGCATGTAGTGCGAGCCATCGCAGGAGAAGGTGAGGCTGATCATGCCGTTGAAAATATTGATCGAGGCCGTGCGCAGATAAATGTTTGGATCGGCGAAGCGCAGGGATTGCATGGTCTTCAGAATCTGCTCGATGTTTTGCTGCGGGATGGTCGCATCGTTCGGGTAGGGGCGGGGTGGAAACAGCAGGCAGATGTCCGGATCGCTCAATGCCTCGTGGTCCAGAATGCGATAGCGGAACGGGTCGTCCACGGTCCAGATGGTGGCCTGGCTGCTGGAAAAGTGTATCTGGCACTGAAACACGCCACGCAACGTCAGCAGTTCATTAAGAATGGCTAACGCCTGTTCCAGATTGCCGTCCATGGGGCTTTCCACGCGGCATTGCTGAAACACCGTGCCGCGAATTGCCGGGTCGCCTTTCACCTGTCGCCAATAGCCGGGCTCTTCGTAGAGTTCCGACATCACAGGCAGATCGCGCAGGTCAAAATCGGCACCGAGATAGCCCAGCGTGCCGGAATCCGCGCGCACAATCTGCAGAGCGGTGAGCGACGGCCGGTTCCCCATCAGGCTGATGTACGCATCGGAGAGCAGAAACCCCCACGCCGGCACTGCTTCCTTCATGTACGGGCGCTGGGAGCGGTCGCGTCCAAAATGTTCCGGCGCGACCCCCGCCTGGCCGATATTGTCACAAATCTGGATACCGTCGGTGTTCAGGCAGTACAGGAATGCGCAATAAGGAATGCTGGCAAAGCCTTGCGTGAGAATCGCATCCAGCTGCTCGCGATCACCCCATGCCGGCGTGCATTGTTCAGCCAGATGCGCCAGCGGTTCGTGCAGCCTGCGCGCCAGATCTTCCCGTTGCAGGTAGATGCTTTCTTTCCATGAACTTTTCATGCGCTTACAAATATCTCTCGGGTAGTTGAATCATTTTCGCACCGACGCGCGTATCCAGGATACTCATGCGCCGGGCGGCTGTTGAGGTGCGGCGTGTCGGTAAAAGGTTTCCCAATCCATAGGGAAAGCGATGCAGTTACCGGCACGTTGTTCCATGCAGCATGATGCCAGGCGGTGACAAGTCGATGACAATACCGCCCCTGATGGCGTGTGTCCCCCATCGCCTTGATGATGCGGCTCGTCGTCGCATGCGGCCATGCATCCGGGTGCTTGCGAAGCGGAGGGGTCATGGCTGCTGATTTACAAGCTATGCCCCTTTTGTTTCTGTTTCTTTCAACCAGGTGGCTCACGCAGGGTGTTGTTCCAGATATCGCTTCAAAACAATCGCACTGTTGTGCTGCTCATCTTTCGCCGCGAAAACCAGCGTTACTACACCTTTCCGGGCCATCTGGTTTAGCTGGGCAATCAGCGCGGATTTTTCGGCCAATTCAGCTTTGTATCGGCTCTGGAATTCGGTCCACTTGGCGGTGTCGTGAGCAAACCATTGGCGCAGTTCCGTGCTCGGAGCGATTTCTTTCAGCCACTCGTCTACCCTCGCATGCTGTTTCTCCAGCCCTCGCGGCCACAGCCTTTCAACCAGGACGCGCGTACCGTCCTGTGTGTCCGGCGCTGCGTAGACGCGCTTCAGCTTGATCATTCGGCACGCCCTCCCGAATCCTTTTCCAGGGCCGCCTGGTGTTTCCTGCTCAAGGCAATGAATCGGGGAGTCGGCCCAACGTCTTCGTAAATCGGATCGCCCCGATCGTCCCGCGCAATCACCTTGCTGCCTTGAACATAAGGCATGGCACGCTCAAGCTCGTTCAGTGCAGCCATTAACAACTCGCTGATGATCTCCGTTTCATTGCGGCGCGGGTACATCTCGACCAGCGCCGCGATCTTCGCCGCATCGTGAAGCGGGAGCCGGATTCGATATTCCTTTGCCGTCAGGTGGCCGCTTGCCGAGTTTTCCCATTCTTTCATCAAGTCCGTAATATTCATGACCACTTTCCGCTATGCACTCATCCCCGTTTGCGATCAAAATACAATTTCCGGTTACGTCCAGGCTACAGGTTCAAAGCGCCTGCCCTGCCGGGCAGGCGCTTTGACAACGCCGACAGGCTGGCGTCAACATGCGCTCAATATAGCATCTGGCTTTGAAAACGGTACGCAGCGACGGACGGATTCCCTGATGTTTTATTTATTACCGCAAGCTTGCGGCTGCCGAGCTTAAAGCGCGGCATGGCATAAAGTTGGCTATCCTTGACAAGCAATCATCACGCTTCCAGTCTTGACCCATGAATCTGAGCGTCATCGCCGACGAGGTGCGCAGTTGCACCCGCTGCCCGCTTCATCAGGAGCGTCAGCGCGCAGTTCCTGGCGAGGGATCGACACGCGCCCGGATTATGCTGATTGGCGAGGCGCCGGGTAAGCAGGAAGACATGCAGGGCAGGCCCTTCGTCGGACGCTCAGGAAAAATCCTGGATAATGCATTGCAAATTGCCGGACTAAAACGGGAAGATTTATTTATAACCAGCGTGGTGAAATGCCGGCCACCGCACAACCGTCTCCCGCGCAAATCCGAGGTTGAAACCTGCGTAGCAGCCCATCTGCAACGGCAGATCAACGTTATCCAGCCGGACGTCATCTGTCTTTTGGGAGGAGTATCTGCCAAAGCATTGCTCGGGGAATCCAACCTGTCCCGAATCAGAGGTCGCCTGATTCAAAGGGATCGCCTTTACTTTCCCACCTATCATCCCGCAGCCGCCGGGAGGAATCCTGCATGGTGCACGGCTTTCGAGGCCGACCTGATGCAATTGCGCAACCTGACAACCGGCGCCTGAGTCAATGCGCGTAACCGCAGGAATCACGCCAGCAGCACCGCCACGATGCCGGTGATGAAAATCCCGTCGAAGGTGCCGGCGCCGCCGATGGAAGCGATCGGCGCCCCCAGTTTTTTAATGTCCTTGAGGCGCAGGATATCCGCGCCGATCAGCACCCCCAATGTGCCGCAGATATAGGCCAGCGGAGCGCTTTGCTGCGGGTTGAGGGCGATGGCAACAAAGGCGGCGGTGAGGGGCGCAATGAGCATCGGGATGCCGATGCCCAGCCCCGGAACGAGGCGGCTGGAAGAATGGCTCACCAAGCTCACCAGCGCCACCGCAACCAGCACCTGCAACGGGTTGAGCGGGTTGTGCAGCAGCAGGTAAATGCAGAAAGCCACCGGCGTCACGCAACCGCCCACATTGGCCGCCACCACCGTCCTGCCGGTGAACGGCATGCGCCGCGTTCCGAACAGTTGGCGCAGCGGAGGCGGCAGTTCGCTGGGAGGAGGCTCGTCCGCCGCCATGCTGAACAGCGGCAGGTTGATCATGCTGCCTATCAGCATCGTGAACAGCAGCAGCAACGCCGATTCCGGGGAAAGCCCGAGCTTGTCGAAAGCGATGGTCACCGCCCCGAGCTGGATGAAGGTCGCCAGGGCGATCAGGACAACCAGAAGCAGCAGTAGGCGCAAAGGAGGAGTGGGCATGCAAGCGCTTGGGTTGGTAAGTGTGCGGATGACTTCGGGCGGTGCGAGATTTACATCGTAGTGCCGTCGGCGTGGTTTGGAAAGGAGAAACTCGCACACGGCCGGCCGGAAATGACCACGCGAACCATGCGTATGCTGGCCGGTGAGCTATATTGGAAATGGCCCGCCTTGCAACTGTGGCGCTGCTGCCGGTTTGCCGGGCACGTTTCAGCAAGGCAATAGGCGTCCGCAGTTGAGTAGCACCGTGTTTTCCCGACATTGAGATGCCACCTTATAACAATCATGCCCAAACTCTCACTCATTGAATCCGAGGCCGCGCGATTTGTCGGCCACCTGCCCGAGGCGGAGCGGCGCACGCTCCAGCAGGCGCTGATCGATTTGTGCGAAGCGCGTTGGCTGGAGATTCGCGGCCCTGAGCCGGCAACCTCCCTGGCACATGCGCTGTGGTCGGCCACGCCGCCACTTGCCGACCTGTTGGCGGACTTGCACGCAGCGGGCGATGGACGGCTGGACGAGGTATTGCGGGGGCGAAAAGTGGCGCAGGGATTCGCGCTGCTGGTGATGGCGGAGATTGAGCGCGGCAACGCAGAAGGCGTGCGGCTGGCCCATGAGCCGATGATGCTGTCCGACTCCCCTGCGGCGGGAACGCGCTACGCCGAGGATGTTGCAGCCGCCCTGCGGGGCGAGGGCGAAGCGCTGCACTTGCATCCGCATGCATCGAAGCCGGCATTGTGGAAGGCGCTTGCCTGCATTGTGGCGCATACCGGGCGCTGTGATCTCGACCTGGTGATCCGTGTGATCGGCTTGCTGGTCGCCCGGCCCGCTGCAGACCAGGCTGCGGACGAGGCGCTGGAACAGTTGCGCAACAAGCTGGGCGAGACAGGCGTGCATTTCCTGGGCATAGACGATGACCACATCCAGCTCGAGGTGCACGGCCATGAGCACCAGCCCGTGAGCGCCAAACAGCTGGGCGAGATGCTGGGCGAAATCCGGCACGCATGGCTGCGTTGAGAAACCGCCAGCGTATCAGCGGCGGGCGCGGCTGTTTTCGGGTGTCAGTGCGGCCGTCGGCCCTGTTTTTGCGCTTGGGCTTCGAGCAGGCGCAAGTCCATCTTGCGCAGTCTTTCGGCCATGATCTTCATCATGTGCGTGGCGAAATAAGGCGTCTGCTGAACCAGAAAATGGAAGCGCGCAGCGTCGATCGGCACCAGCACGCAGTCGCTAACGGCAGTCACGGTCGCCGTGTAGGGAGCATCCTCCACCAGCGCCATTTCCCCGAGCAGGGCACCCGGTTCAGCCCGTTCGACGACGACATCCCCCACCATCACGTCCGCCGTGCCGCTGATCAAGACATACATCACATTGCCTGGTTCGCCGGCACGGAATACCGCCTGTCCGGCCGGAATGGCTGCCACGTCGGTTTCGTGGCGAAAGAGTTCGATAAGATTCATGGTGTCAGATTGATATGAAAAAATGTTGGAGAATCAGGATCGCCGGAAGCGTCAGTGACCGTTACCCAGAGTGGATGCATGGCGATATGTGTTGCCGGCTGGACAGGCTGGCTTCCCGGTAAAACGTGACTGTACAACAATAACAAAAATAAATGGGCTTGCCCGTATTTTCCCAGCGTGATCAATGTTCCCTGTGCCAGATCAGCTGACCGTCTTTGTGGACTTCCTTGATGCGATGCATGGGAACGTCGTGAGCATAACCATCCTCATCCGTGACCTGGCAAGAAAAATGATCGCCCGGGGTAAGGTGCACCCGCTGCAACGGCACCTGAATGATCTTTCCTTCGACGCGGTCATAATAGCCGATCACGAAATCCCCTTGCGCGAATGCGCTATCCCAGCGAATCCGGTTGAGCAGTTCATGAATGGGGAGCATAGGAACTTTCTCTTCAGATACCATGGCATCCTGAATACTAGCCCCGTTTTCCAAACCCGCTGAATAGGCTGCGCCGATTTCCCCCCTCTGCAGCAGCCCCTGGCGTCTGACCAAAAACCGAAAAGGCGAGGCGATTCATATCAACCCATCTCGGTGAATTTTGAACAAATTATGGACGATGTTGTACAACTTCTATTGAATCTCGACCTTTAGTTTTCCCCGCAAGCTGAACTGATTCAGTCCAAGGATGCTGGACACGTTTCCGACGGGCTCGATGATTCCCAATCTTCGACTGTATTGATGCCGACCTTCCTGGGCGTCGATCTTCTTTTTCATATTGATGCGTGTAGATCTCGGGTACCTCAGGCGCATTTCCCTTGAAGAAGTAAACTTGGCGGGTGGCCGTCTTTTCCGGACGTTACAGGCATCTTGTGCCCTGCGTGCAGGACTCGCGGGTCCATTTTGAACCCTGGAACTTGACCGCCAGCTCTTCGAGACGCCCCTCGCCCAACAGCACCTTGCTGCAGCCTTCGCGTTTTAAATGAGCGTCATATCCGCTCACCAGAGAGCCGTGCGATCAGCATGTCCACGAACGTTCTGGTTCGGGCTGGCGTTCCGGCATTACTGGGCCAAACGGCGTGAACCGGCACGGGCGGCGGCTCATGGTCCGAGAGTACCAATTCCAGGCGGCCCTGATCGAGTTCGGCTCGGACCTGCCAAAGTGGTACCAGGCCGAGCCCGGCGCCGAGAATTACCGCAACGTTAGCGGACGCAGCATCGTTACATCGGAACACACCTCGAACCGGTATGCGGGTCGTGTTTCCGTCGATAGTAAGCGGCCAAGAATCGCCCTCCGGCCCGAACGTTCGGACGACACAGGCATGCCGGGCAAGGTCTGACGGCGTACGAGGCAGGCCATGGCGTGCCAGATAAGTGGGCGATGCCACGATGACGCGGCGTAATTGCGTAATCCGGCGGGCCTTCAGGCTCGACGCCTTCAAGTCGCCGATCCGGATTGCCACATCCAGCCGTTCTTCGATCAGGTCGGCGATGGAATCGGCGAGAACAAGGTCGATCTCCAAGGCAGGAAAACGCTGGAGAAATGCAATTGCCGCGGGCGTCACATAGTTAGGTGCGAACAGCACCGAAGCGCCGACTCTAAACACCCCGCCAATTCGTGCGTTTTCGCGGGTCGCCTCGGCGCGGGCGTGTTCGATGTCCGCCAAGGCGGCCTTCATGCGCTGGTGAAAAATCACGCCAGCTGGACTCGGCTGCATCCGCCTAGTGGTCCGCCGCACGAGTTCAACCCCGAGTTCGTCCTCAAGGGTGGCAAGCGCCCGACTCACGGACTGAAGTGAGCGACCAAGATGCTTGGCAGCGGCGGTCAGGCTACCTCGCTCAACCGTCTCAACGAACGCCGCATATTGTTCGAGGCTCGGCATATTATAACTCCAAATGTAATAGTTATTATTATATAGTCCATATTATCAATCTCAGCGATCTAATGCAAAATATGGCTCCTGATGAGTTCACATAGAGAGCCAATATGTCATCCACGTCCGCTACCAAATCGCTAGCTACCGCCGGTCCTTCCCAGCCTGAAATGTCCGGCGGACTAACACTGCTATTTGCGACCGCGGTTGGGATCGTGGTCCTCAGCCTCTATGCCTCGCAGCCTCTCGTCGGACTGATCGGTCCATCGCTAGGTCTCGATCGCAGCGAGGCCGGGCTTGTCACGACACTGACCCTGCTTGGTTATGCAAGCGGATTGTTCCTGCTGGTGCCGCTCACCGATCTCATTGAAAACAGGGCGCTGATCGTTGGTACGCTTGTTATTGACGTTCTCGCCTTGGCGTCGGTCGCGAGCGCGCCGACGGCGTCTCTATTCCTCCTCGCGTGCTTTGTGTCGGGCGCGACCGCCAGCGCGATCCAGATGCTCGTGCCGGCGGCGGTGCTGCTGAGCTCGGAGGCGCGGCGAGGCCGTGTGGTCGGCAACGTGATGAGCGGCCTGATGCTCGGCATATTGTTCTCACGCCCGGCTGCCAGCCTCGTTGCGGAGATCCTCGGCTGGCGTTGGTTCTACGGAGTGCTGGCAATTCTCGTCGCAGCCCTGACGATCGTATTGGCCTGCGTCGTTCCGAAACGTCGTGCGTCTGGCTCCACAAGCTACATCCGCCTGATCGGCTCTCTCTACACGATCCTCAGAGAGGAGCGTGTTCTGCGGCGCCGAGCGGTCTATCAGGCCTTGTGCATGGGCGCGTTTGGCGTCTTCTGGACGGCTATCGCTCTTCGCCTGTCGCAAGCGCCGTTTTCCCTGGGGCAAACTGGAATCGCCCTGTTCTCTCTGGCGGGTGCTGCTGGCGCAGTCATTGCGCCGATTGCAGGGCGCGTTGGAGATAAGGGCTGGACGCGTTCCGCGACCTTGCTCGCCCACCTGAGCATTGTTGCGGCGATGATACTCGCAGAGGTCGTTGGTGCTAATGGTTGGTTTTGGCCCATGTGGCCCATATCGCCCCCCTTTCAACTTGGGCTCATGGTGGCTGCAGCGATCTTGCTCGACCTGGGAGTCATTGCCGACCAGACACTCGGCCGGCGCGCCATCAATTTGCTCAGGCCAGAGACGCGGGGCCGGCTGAATGGTCTGTTCACAGGCCTCTTTTTCCTCGGAGCTGCGACAGGCGCGGGTCTGTCAGGCGTTGTCTGGGTTCAGGGAGGCTGGAGCGCTGTCTGTGCCGTTGGCGTTGCATTCGGGCTTGCGGCACTTGCTTTTAGCGTAACAGAGAGGCCCGTGCCATGAGAGCGAGACAGATATTGATGGGTAAGCGGCAAGTTGTAAACATAGAAACTCTTCTCACGGCTACACCCCACGAATCCATATAACGCTTGCGTTGCCATCTGTTATCCAGGCGCTGATTGGGCTGGTTGGATAAAATGCCAAGAGAGAAAAGCGCCAAGCAGAAGCGCCAAACCGCTCCCCAGAATTGCCGCCTCAATGCCCGGAATTGATATTGACTGACCGGCACCGACCAACCCTCCCAATAGAGCTACGCCCAAAGCCCCGCCGGCTTGGCGGAGGGTATTGTTTACTGCTGAGGCTGCTCCCGCACGCTCTGGGGGTAGTGCGCTGATAGCAGCGACCACTAAGGCCGGAGTGGCTGCCGCCAAACCGAGGCCGATTAGCAGCAACGAACCGAACATGAGGGCGTCATCTGGTCTGGCGGGCACGAGGGATAACAATAGCAGGCCTGCTGCGCCCGCACCCAATCCGATCGTAGCGGGATATCGACTTCCGAAACGGCCGGAGATACGACCGCCAAACGGCAGGCTCAGGGCAAAAGGCATGAACATGACCAACAAGTGGATGCCCACCGCCTCTGGAGTCAATCGCAGGATGCGCAGAAGATACAGGCTGAACGCGAAAAGCATGGCGAACATCCCGAAGTTCATCAATCCCGAGGCGGCATTGGCAGCGGCAAACGTCGGTTGCCGGAAAAATCTGAAATCCAGCATAGGATGCTCCTGGTGTCGCTCCACGAACCAAAAACCAATGCCGGATGCGATTGCCCATGCAAATGCCACCATCACCGGAAAGCTCGCCCAGTCGAGATGCTGGCCTTCAATAACCGCGAAGATCAAGCTGGCGAGCGTCGAGGTTGCGAGAACCTGGCCAGGCACATCTAAGCGTCGCCCATGAGGATGGGAGGACTCGGTGACAACCCGCATCGTCAACCAAATGGCTAACGCCCCGACCGGCACGTTAATCCAAAATACGGAGCGCCAACCAAAAGCCTCGACAAGAAATCCGCCAAGGGTCGGCCCGGCGACAAGCGAGAGGCCCGATACGCCGGCCCACCAGCCTATGGCTCGTGCCCGCAACCGAGCATCGGGGAAACCATGGCGAAGGATAGCAAGGGAATTGGGCAGCGCGGCGGCCGCCCCGATGCCCTGAACCGCTCTGGCGCCAACTAAAACCTCATAGGACGACGCTGTCGCACAGACAACGGAACCCAGTAAGAACAGCACGACCCCGCCAATATAGAGCCTGCGGCGCCCGAACAGATCGCCGAGATCGCCGCTAGTCAGCATCAGACTGGAGAACAGGATGGCATAGGCATTCACAACCCACTGCAAACCTGTCACACCGACCCGAAGGTCTTCCTGAATGCTGCTCAACGCAACGTTAACTACCGTGAGATCGAGCTGAATCATGAAAAGTCCGAAGCACACGGCGATCAGGACGGCAGCCGAGCTCATATTGCTTTTGGCGCTACTCACTTCGTCCCCTCTATCTGGCTCGGTTCGTTTCGGCATAACGCTGGAATGACTTGTTATGCGCTTTCATCTGCTGGCCCAACCCAGAAAAATGGGTTATGAGCCACCTCCCAAAGATGACCGTCAGGATCCTTGAAGTAACCGCTGTAGCCGCCCCAAAACACCTTCTGGGGCTTTTTAACCAAGGTGGCGCCTGCACCGACAGCTTGGGCTACTACTTCATCAACCTCTTTCTCCGAGCTTACATTGTGGGCGAGCGCAAACGATTCGAACCCCTCACCATTGGAAGACACTGTTGCGTCTTCGGCCAATGCTTCTCGGCCATACAAGCCAAGCCACGTTCCGTTGAGGGTGAAGAACGCTACTTCGGGAGGCGATTCCATTCGGGGAAACCCCAACCCATGCTCGTAGAACCTGATTGCTGCACCCAGATCGCGAACGCCGAGCGTAATCATGCTGATTCTTGGCTTCATTGGTCGGACTCCATTCTTTTACGCATAAGGTAAAAAGTAACCGACGCTGCGCGGCCTTATCGCGCAGCGTCGGTGTTGACTGCCGGATTGGGCGTAACGACGGGAAAGCGCCCTATGCGGCCAAGGTGAGTAAAGCCAAAGCCCTCCGCGTACTTGAGACCATAGCCGAGCGCCCTGTCGAAACCGATGTGCGCGAGCCAGATGATTCCGGCGGAGAGGAGCGTTGGAGTCGGAAGAACAAAGCCAGCTACAAGACAAGCCACAGCCCCAACGTATGAGTGCGCCACGTTGTAACTCACAGCACCAACCTTTGGGCCTGCGAGATAGCCAAGGAATGAAAGGTCCGGCGTAAGAAAGAACAGTGCGAACGTGCCCCAGCCAAGGCCGAACTTGGAGTAGGCCACCGAAGCAGCAATGAGTACGCACAGCCCCTCGAGCCTAAGCACGAGACGGACACCACCAGTAGTTGCACCAGACATACGATCTCCTTACGCCCAACGTGGAAGTGAGTGACCTGCGCAGCTTTTCGCGCAGGTCCGCTCGACTGCCGGGCTCGGCGTCACTAACGAGGAATACGCGGTGTTCACTTGGATTTCCTTCGAGGGACTCCGTTGCTGGCCAGCCCAGCTTCCAAGTTGCGGAACCTTTCCCAATAAGGCTCGCGTTGGGCTTTTAGCAGGGGGAGGAATTTCCATGCCGGCGCGGAAAGCGAACTCAGCCTCAATAATTCGCTGAGCTATTGACGTGCACCAGGAGATGGCATAGTCGGCCTCTTCAACAGGCATGTGAATAGTGTCACGGCGCGTTTGAACGGCTTGGCATACGCGGCCCCACCACTTGGACAGTTGTTGGAATTCATCTTGCAGTTCTGAATGTTGGAGCACGCGGCCGTCGATTACGCCGGAATGCAGAAACTGGGTAGCCGCATCTTCACGGCGTCGGCGGTCTTCCCATTCTTCATAATGATCCTTGCACAATCCACCGAGATATGGGGGCTCCTCACATCTCGACGCGGTGCATGTCTTGAGTTTTCGCTTCGTCATGACGTCACCGTGATCTATTCGAGGCGCCCGACTGATGACGCCGAATCGGGATAGGGGAAGACCTCGCAATCTTACCCCTCCCACACCACCGTGCGTACGGGACCGTACACGGCGGTTCAATGAACAGACTCCTGTCATCCCGCGAGGGATGGCAGACCTAAACTACTGAAGACCCTCGCTGGCAGAGCCAGCGATAGCGCCGGGGTTTTCGACAGGCGCCACGGACCGTGTGCGCTTTTGCTGGTGTTCCATGCTTCTCGCACAGACACGCCGCGTTTGCGCAGCTGCCGGTAGCCTGACCTGCCCCATTGCTTCCAGATATAGCATCGTAACTTTCGCCGCAGCCATTTGTCGATATCGCGCAGAGGACTCAGCACCTCGGCTATACCGAAGTACGCTTTCCAGCCAAGCAGGGTTATTCTCAGCTCTGCAACGATGTCGGCCAAACGGTGGCCTCGGGTGCGACGGGCCAGTTTCCGGATGCGGTCCTTGAGCTTGTCGATGGCTTTATCCGCCACCTTCAGTCTGGCTCCGTTCCGGCTGACCGTAAAGCCCAGAAACTTGCGTTTGGCTGGGCGATCTACCGCGCTTTTCAGCGGATTCACTGTGAGCCGCAGCGAGTCACTGACAAAGCGTGTCACGCTTGCCATCACCCGCTCGCCTGCTGTTTTGCTTTTGACCATGATGTTGCAGTCGTCGGCATAGCGGGCAAAGCGGTGACCACGCCGTTCCAGTTCCCAGTCCAGTTCATCCAGTACAACGTTTGCCATTACCGGCGACAATGGGCCGCCTTGCGGTACGCCTTGTGTCGTGGCCTGTACGCTGCCGCCCACACTGACACCGGCCTTGAGATAGCGGTTGATGAGGCGCAACAACGCCGGATCGTTGGTGCGCTGTTTGAGCCGCACCATGAGCCGGTCGTGATTGACTCGATCAAAGAACGCTTCGATGTCGGTGTCCACCACCCAGGCATACCCTTCGCGGATGTCCGCCTGTACTTGCCGCATAGCCTGATGGGCCGAGCGTCCGGGGCGGAACCCGTAGCTACTGGGGTGGAAGTGGGGTTCCCATTCTGCGCTGATAATTTGCGCGATGGCTTGCTGGATGAATCGGTCTACCACGGTGGGGATGCCCAAGGGCCGTTTCTTGCCATCGGGCTTGGGGATTTCCACACGCTTGACCGGTTGCGGGCGGTAGGTGCCTGCGACCAGTTGCGCGCGGATTTCCAGCCAATGCTCCTTGAGATGGCGGGGAAGCTCATCGACGCTCATGCCGTCGATGCCGGGCGCGCCTTTGTTCTGGCGGACTTGCTTGAGTGCGCGTTGCAGGTTGGGCCGTTCCAGCACCCGTTCCAACAACGCTTGAGGTGGAATTGACGCGGGTTGTCTGCCGTGTCCAGTCACAAATTCATCCTGCGGCAGTGCCGCAGCCTGTAAAAGCAGGTTGTCAGATGCGATTCCGTTTCTCTTCATGCAGTTTCCGCGTCGTTCATTGTTCGGGCCTTCAGTGGCGCCACCCACTTACTATGCCCTTTGCTGACTTCTCCACCGCTTTCAATGCCGGTTGCCCGTCATTTTGTGGGCTGTTGCCAGCCCACTGCGATGGAGATCTCCCGGGGTAAGACACGTCACTTTCGCTGCACGAGCGCCGGATTTACAAAGTGCATCCCAACAACCGCAGATGGAGGACTTCGCGGTCACGTGCCCGCTCGTCCCGGATGCACCACGCCTCATATCCGGTTTTTGTTCATCGCCCCGCAGCTTTGGATTCAGCTTCCTTCAGACCCTGCCTCGCGACAACGCCCTTGCCGTTCTCCTAGCCTTCGGCTCTGCGAAAACCTGGCTGCCGGACTTCCACCGACATAGTTACGTGCCATGCCCGGCACACACGTAGAAGTAACCGACCTGCGCGGCTTTTCGCGCAGGTCCGGTGGAATGATGGGTTAGAGCGCAATGTCATGCTGTGGAACTTAGGTCGTCAAGCATTCGGATAACGTCTCGCCGAGACCCAAGATTGAAAGCATGAACGCTCCTTTCGTAAGCGTGAGAGATTGCATTCAGCAACTCCTTTGTTACCTCAATGAGTTCGGTGAATTCATTTGGTGTTACATCGGCTTCGGCGAACGCTTCTTCGACAGTGAGTGAAGTAGAGCGGTGACCAAATGCGTTGTTTCGCAGGACGCATACTTTCGCCCACAGTGGTTTGGCACGAGCATACAACGCTCCAAACTCTGCAACTTCTGCAAGCGTAAATCTGCTGTCGGTCTTGGCACGGCGCAGAAGTTGGGGAATGTTGTAAGTGTCTCGTCTTGTCTCGTATAAGCGATACAGAGCGACTAGGGTTGCGACAAAGTGGGCGTGAATCGAAGTGGAAAAGAAAAGCGGATATCGGTTGAGTGTCTTGACGTACTTCGGTCGAGTATCTTTGCTTTTGAAAACCCACCATATCTCGTGGTTCAGTCCAGCGACTGTGACTGTGTTACGCAACTCAGTGATGTAGCTTCCAATGTCGGTCATAGCCTTTGCGCTCTAACAGTTAATCAAGAGACCCATGGGTCCGGACATTTATTAATATAGAGACAGGTGTCATATTGAATTAACGAAATGATTTTTATTGATTTTCTCAGCGCTCGGTCCGGTTATTACATTATGGAAAAGGAGACCAATAGCAGGTGGATTATGCTCCCGTTTTTTTACCTCAACCACTAGCCAGGAGCGAAACTTATGAGGTAGCCATAGCGCTCGAAGATGTTGACCGCTTTCTGTTGCTGAAGTGACGTTCAACGCGCATGCCATGACAGGCGGTTCCGGGTCGGGTACAGAAGTTCGAGTTCTGACATTGGCTATCGATTAAGTCTGAATCCCTGCACAGAAAAAAGTCGACTTTGCGCAGTGCAATTGACAAGGGTCCGGCCGGGTTGTTGTCGTGGGGTGAATCGAGACAGCGAAGATCTCAGAGTTTCGGAATGTGTAGTGTCCGGCTGATCATCAATGAACCGGAAACCGCGAACATCAACACCAGCGGGTGGAGTTGCCATGGCCCCATGTGGATCATCCCAAACCAGAGATGGTCGCCGATCGCACCGTAGCCAGCGGCGCTGGCAATGACGATGACGAGCAACAGGGAACTGGGGATCGGCGTGCCTTCGAAATACTTTACCTTGTCGCTGCCTTGCGCCAGGGTCTCGGCGGTGATGTTGTAGCGGGCAAGGCGACTCACTCCGCACGCAACGAAGTAGATCAGAATCACGCGATCCCAGAGTCCGTCCATGCCGGCGCCATAGGCGATGGCCGCCGGCGCAACGCCGAAGGAGATCACATCGGCCAGGGAATCCAGCTCGCGCCCCAGCAACGAGGTTTGCTGGCGCCAACGCGCAACACGGCCATCGAAAATATCGAATACAAATGCCAGTGCAACCAGGGCGCAGGCAAAAAACAGGTGCAGCACATCCGGGTTCTGCAAATAGCTCATCACGGCGAACAGCGCACCCACACCGCAGGCCGCATTCCCCAAAGTAAACCAGTCCGCGAGATGGAAGCCGCGAATCATCGAGAAATGCTTGTCTTGTTTCATGGCGAGGGATCCTTGATTGGATTCATCGGAGCAGCCTTCTCACTTCACTGGGCGGCATCGAACACATGTCTCCAGCACTTAAGGGGTCGATCATTTTTGAGATCCCTGTTTTTGCATCTCACGCGCTGCCCGCAGCCGCGGGTGGTCCGCTGCCGGCATCGGCCAGCAGCGCCTTTGCCCGCGCGCAGACATTGTCCACGGTAAAGCCATATTCGCGCAGCACGACCGCGGCCGGCGCGGAAGCGCCGAAGCGTTCCACGCCGAGCATGACGCCCCGCGCACCGATGTAACGTTCCCAGCCTTGCGGCACACCCAGTTCGACCGCGAGCCGCGCGCCGACCGAGGGCGGCAGCACCGCATCGCGTTCGGCTTGCGGCAAAGCCTCGAACAGCTCCCAGCTCGGCATCGACACGCAGCGCACGGCAATGCCTTGCTGTTGCAGGCGTTCCGCCGCCGCCACGATCAGGCCGACTTCCGAGCCGCTGGCGAGCAGGATCAGCTCAGGCTTGCCGTCCGCCGCATCGCTCAACACATAGGCGCCACGGCGCAATCCATCCGCGGAGGCGTAGCGGTTGCGATCGAGCGTGGGCAGTTCCTGCCGGGTCAACACCAGCAGCACCGGCCGGTCGCGCGTTTCCAGCGCGACGCGCCAGGCGGCCGCGGTTTCGTTGGCGTCGCCGGGGCGGATCACGATCAGGTTCGGAATTGCACGCAGGCTTGCCAGTTGCTCCACCGGCTGGTGGGTGGGACCGTCTTCGCCGACGGCGATGCTGTCGTGCGTGAACACGTGCACGACGTGCAGCCCCATCAGCGCGGCCAGACGGATCGACGGGCGCATATAGTCGGAGAAGATCAGAAAAGTCGAGCCATAGGGAATAAAGCCGCCGTGCGCGGCGAGGCCGTTGACGATGGCGCCCATCGCATGTTCGCGCACGCCAAAGTGCAGGTTGCGTCCGGCATAGCTCCAGCCGCCGCCATCGGAGCCTTGTTCGTCCGCGTTTTTCGCCGGCGGCGGATTGAAATCGCCCAAACCTTTCAAGGCCGTTTTGGTCGACGGGTCGAGGTCGGCCGAACCGCCGCTCAGCGCTAGCAGTTTTGGCGCAATGGCGTTCATCACCTTGCCGGATGCATCGCGCGTGGCGAGTCCCTTGGTATCGGCGTCGAATACCGGGATATCCGCATCCCAGCCCGGCGGCAGTTCGTCGCGCAGGCGCTGCTGAATCTCCTCTGCCAGATCCGGAAGCGCCCTGGCGCAGGCGCTCAGTGACGCGTTCCAGGCCGCCTCGTCCTGCGCGCCGCGTGTCACCGCCTCGCGGAAATGCGCCAGCGCCGCTTCCGGTATCAGGAAGTCAGGCTCGGTCGGCCAACCCAGTGCCTGCTTGGTCTTGCGCACGTCGTCCACGCCGAGCGGGGAGCCGTGCGCCTTGAAGCTGTCCTGCTCGGGCGAGCCGTAGCCGATGTGCGTACGCACCAGGATCAGCGACGGCCGCGCGGTTTCCGCGCGCGCAGCGGCCAGCGCGGCGTCGATCGCAGCGAGATCATTGCCGTCCGCCACCGACACGGTGTGCCAGCCATACGCGTCGAAGCGCCGTGCGCGGTCCTCGGAGAAAGTAATGTCGGTGCCGGCGGCCAGGGTGACGGTGTTGTCGTCGTAGAGGCAGATGAGCTTGCCGAGCTTGAGATGGCCGGCCAGCGAGGCCGCTTCGGAGGCCACGCCCTCCATCAGGTCGCCGTCGCTGACGAGGGCATAGGTATGGTGATCGATGAGCGTGTGACCGGGCCGGTTGTAGCGGGCCGCGAGTTGCGCCTCGGCGATCGCCATGCCGACCGCGTTGCCGAAGCCCTGCCCCAGCGGCCCGGTGGTGGTTTCCACGCCGGGCGTGTGTCCGCGCTCGGGATGCCCGGGCGTCTTGCTGCCCCATTGACGGAACTGTTTGATGTCGTCCAGCGCAAGATCGTAGCCGCTCAGGTGCAGCAGACTGTAGAGCAGCGCCGAACCGTGTCCGGCCGAGAGCACGAAGCGGTCGCGATTGAACCAGTGCGGGTTGCGCGGATTGAACTTGAGCCAGCGCGTCCACAGCACATAGGCCATCGGCGCGGCGCCGAGCGGCAGGCCAGGATGCCCGCTGTTGGCCTTCTGCACCATGTCCACTGACAGAAATCGAATGGTGTTGATGCATTGCTGGTCGAGCTGCATTGTGACTGTCATTTTTCCACTCCTGGTATCGGGTTATGCCAGCTGCCGTCTGACGCAATCAGCGCGTCGGCCTGTTTCGGCCCCCAGCTGCCGGGTTTGTAGGGATGAGCCCGGTGGTGCGTGTCAAGCACCGGATCGACCACCGCCCAGGCGGCCTCGACCGCGTCTTCACGGGTGAACAGCGCGCCGTTGCCGGCCATGGCGTCGCCCAGCAGCCGCTCGTAGGGCGTTTCCTCTCCCGGCTGTTCATCCAGCAGGTAGAGTTCGCGCTGGTCGCCGACGAACTCCTTGCCTGCGAGCTTGACGCGCGCGGCGAGCGCGACTGCGGAGTTGGGAGAGAGCCGGAAACGCAGATAGTTGGCGCGCCCGTGCGCCGGCGCTGAATCGTCGAACAGTCTTTGCGGTGGCGGCTTCAGCTGCACCAGCACCTCGGCCGCGGTTGCCGCCAGGCATTTGCCGGAACGCAGGTACCACGGCACCCCCTCCCAGCGCCACGAATCGATGAACAGCCGCAGGGCGCAGAACGTATCGACGTCCGACCCCTTCGCCACGCCCGGCTCCTTGCGGTAGCCGGCGTACTGGCCGCGCACCACGTCGTCCGGCTGCAGCGGACGCATCGCCTGGAACACCTTGGCTTTCTCGCTGTGCACGGCGCCATAGCCCTGATAGGCCGGCGGCTCCATGGCCAGCAGCGCGACGATCTGGAACAAATGATTCTGGATAACGTCGCGCAGGCAACCGGCGCTTTCGTAAAACGCGCCGCGGCCCTTCACGCCGAAATCTTCGGCCAGCGTGATCTGCACGCTGGCCACGCAGTTGCGGTTCCAGATCGGTTCGAGGAACGAATTGGCGAAACGGAAATAGAGGATATTCATGATCGCCTCCTTCCCGAGATAGTGGTCGATACGGAAGATCGCGTCTTCCGCGAACACCGACAGCGCGATGCGGTTGAGCGCCCGTGCCGAAGCCAGGTCGCGCCCGAACGGTTTTTCGACAATGACGCGCGCCTGATCGGCCAGGCCGGAAGCGCCGAGCCCCTGGATCACCGTGGCGAACAGCGCAGGCGGGATGGCGAGGTAGTGCGCCGGGTGGCGGGCATCGCCCAGCGCCAGCTTGAGCGCCTTGAACGTAGCCAGATCGTTGTAATCACCGCCCACATAGCGGAGCAGGGAAAGCAGGTGATCGAGAGCGTCCCGGTCATCGACCTTACCGGCTTGTTTGATGCTGTCCGTCACCCGTTTGCGCAGTTGCGCCAGACTCAGTGTCGAGGCGGCGACGCCAACCACCGGCACGTTGAGAACGCCGCGCCTGGCCATCGCGTAGAGCGCCGGAAAGATCATCTTGTGGGCAAGGTCGCCGGTCACGCCGAAGATCACCAGCGCATCCGCTGGCTTCATGCGGTTAGGGGTATGCTCCATCTCAGCGCCACTCGCCCGAATCCAATGCCCGCCCGGAGAACCCGGTGAGTTCGGCATTGCTATCGAGCGGGGGCTTGTCGGCCTCGGCATGACGGTTGTACACCACACATTGGTGCCCTCCCCGCATCAGCCGCCGCACCCTATCGCTGCCCATCCGTCCCAGGACTATCATGCCGATCTGCATCTTGCATCTCCTTCTTTATGGGGTGATCCCGGTTTCGCCTGCCGCACTGCGCTGGCATGATGAGCGACAGTCATTGCATCCTTGTGGCAGGCTGACTGCGTCGCCTCGCTACTTCCGCTGAAAATCATGCCAAGCGTAGAGTCCAACGCAAAAATTATTCCCGGCATGTACAAAATAATAGTCATGAATAAACAGCGCGATGGTGAAACATTTTCATCGGAGCGTGGTTGAAAACACCCGGGCCGGTGCTATTGCCCCGAAACAAACCCGACGTGAAATTCTTCCCGTATCAAACCCCGATGAGTTTTCGCGGGCTATCAGGAGTCTGCTCCTCCTTCCCGGGACGCGCCGTGCGCTATCGCACATAGAGTCCCGGAAACGACATCGTGACTCCTAAAAGCCGCAATTCAAGCCACAGAGGGCACAGACACAGAGATGAAGCGGATTCCACATATTTTTCCGGGGCACCCGATGGGCGAAGTCAATATTTACGGCAACCAGTCGTTTTTGCGAGTCGGGCAATGAATTGCACATCCTTGCGAACTCCATTCCCTCTGTGAACTCTGTGTTCTCCGTGGCTAACTGATTTTTTTCATGTTCATCGTCCTGTTTTATGACACAAATCCGCCTGGCAAACCAGAACAACCAACGCACGCCCTGCGCCGCTTGGTAGGGCATTTGAGGTAACCTATGCCTTTCGTCCAGATCAGAAATTTGCTTGGCTCACATGAACAAACATAGCGGCGGGCCTTCCCCACACACGCTTGATCCGTCAGATTGGCAGGAACTCCGCGCCCAGGGGCATCGCATGCTCGACGACATGCTCGACTACCTGGAGCACATCCGGGAACGTCCGGTATGGCAGCCGATTCCGCAGCCAGTGCGCGATCTGTTCCACGAAACGCTTCCCGCGCAACCGACCGACCTCGCCACGGTGCATGCAAGCTTCATGCACGATGTGCTGCCGTACGCCGTGGGTAACGCGCATCCCGGTTTTATGGGCTGGGTGCATGGCGGCGGCACGCCGGTGGGCATGCTGGCGGAAATGCTGGCGGCGGGGCTGAACGCCAATCTGGGCGGACGCGACCAGATGCCCATCGAGGTGGAACGCCAGATATTGCAGTGGATGCGCGAGCTGTTCGGCTTTCCGGACAGCGCCAGCGGCCTGTTTGTGACCGGCACCTCGATGGCCAACCTGATCGGCGTACTGGTTGCGCGCACCGCAGCGCTGGGCACCGAGGTGCGCCAGAGCGGCGTCGCTGCCAGCGGCAAGCACCTCACCGCTTACGCTTCCGCCGGTGCCCACGGCTGTATCGCGCAGGCGATGGACCTTGCCGGTCTCGGCATGGATGCCCTGCGCATCATCCCGGTGAATGAGCAATACCAGATGGACAACGCAGCACTCGAACAGGCCATTGCAGCAGATCGCAGCGCCGGTTTCACGCCGTTTTTCATCGCTGCGACGGCAGGTTCCGTCGATGTCGGCGCCATCGATGATCTCGCCGTGCTGGCAGACATCGCCCAGCGGCAAGCGCTGTGGTTTCACGTCGACGGCGCGTACGGGGCGCTCGCCATGCTGGCCCCGGATATTGCACCGCGCCTGCGCGGCATCGAGCGCGCGGACTCGATCGCCTTCGATTTCCATAAGTGGGGCCAGGTACCCTACGACGCGGGGTTTATCCTGGTTAGAGACGGCGCCTTGCATCACGCCACCTTCGCTTCACCCGCAGCCTACCTGCGCCGCGAAGCCTGCGGTCTGGCCGGCGGATCGCCCTGGCCGTGCGACTTCGGGCCGGATCTGTCGCGTGGTTTCAGGGCGCTGAAAACCTGGTTCACCATCAAGGTCTACGGTGCGGAGCAGATTGGCCAGGCGATTTCCGGCACCTGCGCGCTGGCCCAGTACATGAAGCAGCGTATCGAGGCCATGCCGATGCTGGAACTGATGGCGCCGGTGGCGCTGAACATCGTCTGCTTCCGCTACCGCAGCGACAATGCCGACCAGGTGAATACGCAACTCGCCGCTTCATTACAGTAGTCGGG